>Ga0209290_1001052_pt1 | contig 15113 bp, 14 predicted proteins | sample EN1Hudsemesocosm_2_FD_184632 | JGI IMG/M metagenome (GOLD analysis project Ga0209290, IMG submission 184632) | Methane-oxidizing microbial communities from mesocosms in the Hudson Canyon - EN10B Hudson Canyon (SPAdes) (version 2) | ecosystem: Environmental > Aquatic > Marine > Cold seeps... | reverse complement strand
CTGCCTCATGCAAAAACACCACGAGCCAGAAATTTCAAAAGACCTGACATTTGGTAAAGAGATTGGATTAGGAAATGTACCTGTTGTATTTATAAATGGTTTATATGTAAAAGGTGCTAATTCTACAGAAATGTATCGTTTTTATATCGAGAATGAACTCAAGATGATCGGCCACCCAATAACAATACAACAATCTCAATTACCCATCACATTACTCGCCACAACTGTCAGTAATAGACAAGGACAATCGACCGCTGAAATTATTAATCAAAACATTGAAGACGTTTTACGTGTAAAAATTGGCGACCAGGTTTTTCCTCAAGTGAATATCGTAGATATTCAAGCAAACCAAATATTAATTAACAACAAAGGTATAACTGAATTTATTAAAATTAAAGCAAGTCATGGCTATCAACTAACGGATGATACCCATAACAGTACAGTCACAGGCCAATATAAACCAGAAGCTGTAGCGAGTCATAATGGCGATGATGACGAAATTTTAATCGATAACCCTCAGCGTCGAACACTACCAGTATCTGGCGAAACGACACTTTCACGCGAATGGGTAAACGAGCAATTATTAGATCAATCCTCATTAGAAAAGCACTTTTATAATGCTGAGCATATTGTTGAAGGGCATCATTTAGTGAAATTAGATAATATCGATAATCAGCGCTTCTACACTACCTTGGGTTTAAAAACAGGTGATGTGATTATGCGTATTAATGAACAGTGGGTACATGAATCACAAAACCCTTTATGGGCGACTCTCCAACATAGCGATTCAGTAACTTTAACCGTTATGCGAAAAGGATTCCCTTACCGTTATGACTATCATATTGAGTAAATATTGAGCTAACCACGAAGTTAAGACGGCGCAAACATCAATGCCGCTAATATATTTTATATTCACCATCATTCGATAAAATAAATAAACTTAATACCATGTTTAGCGAAGTAATGCATAGAGAATCATAATTCTGTTTGATGTTAGTATTAAATTTAATGCCAACGGTACAGAGTAGAGGACTATGAAAATAACAATCGTAAAGGTCGTTATATTTTTAATACTTTCTTTTCCAATGATCTCTTCAGCAAACACAATATCGAGCCATAAATCAGCCGGAGCTCATTACCAGTTAAAAGTCATTGCAGATGGATTGAGTATCCCCTGGGCTATGGCTTTTTTGACCCCGTCTCAAATTTTGATTACTGAACGTCAAGGTACGCTCAAGCTGTTAAATCGATTCAGCGGGCACCTCCTAAATATTAACGGTGTTCCCCCTGTTTATAATAATGGCCAAGGTGGCCTTTTAGACGTTGCCTTACCACCTCATGAAACTGAAAGTGATTGGATATATTTTACTTATAGTAAACCTATTAATCATGTCGGTGCGACTACACTTGCACGCGCAAAGTTACAACAGGACTCTCTAATTGGTTGGACTGATTTACTCATTACAAAATCAGTCACTAACACCAACCGACATTTCGGGAGCCGTATCGCCTTTGACCATAATGGACATGTATTTTTTACTGTGGGTGACCGAGGAGAGCGCCCCAACGGGCAAGATTTATCAACACATGCAGGCAGTGTATTGCGCCTCAATCTTGATGGCACCACACCCGAAGATAACCCCTTTATTAAACGAAAAAAAGCACTCCCTGAAATATGGAGTTATGGCCATAGAAACCCACAAGGATTAAGTTATGACATTAAACATAAACGCCTGTGGTTAATTGAGCATGGACCAAGAGGAGGTGACGAATTAAACCTGATTCGTAAAGGGATGAATTACGGCTGGCCCGTAGTTTCTTACGGGAAAGAATATTGGGGTCCAATAAATGTCGGAGAAGCTACAGAAAAAACGGGCATGGAATCACCAACGAAATATTACGTGCCCTCTATCGCACCTAGTAGTTTATTGCTTTATACCGGTACTGCCTTTCCTAATTGGGATGGAAACTTATTCGCAGGTGCTCTTAAATTACAGCACTTAAATCGAATCGTATTAAATAAAAAAGCTCAAGCCATTGATGAAGAACGTTTATTAGAAAGCGTGAGTGAGCGTATTCGATCAATCGTGCAAAGCCCTGAAGGCTGGATTTATTTTTCGACTGATAGCGGAAAAATTATGAGTTTGTCTCCCAGCTCGCAACCTTGAATATTTTAGCCACCAGTTCATGATAGAAACAAAGAGATAGTTAAATATTAGCGCTCTTTTCAAGCTTAGCCTTTAGTTTTTCTAGGCGACTAAAGACATTTCCACATTCTAGGTTTTAAAAAGGAAAAATTAATCGATTAATACCTGACACATCATAAAACAAAGTACAACGATGTCAATGTATTCATGTAACAGGCAAGTGTTTAGCCTGCTCTATCGGCGTAAAAACATAAATGAATAAAATAATTGCAACAACCATATCAAAACCAACCACCAAAGCTGCGTTGCTAAGATAAGGTTCACCTAAAGAAATAACTAAACCAGTGTAAATAATTTTCCCTGTTGCTGCTATTGCAGCAGCAAATTTACGGTTTTTAAGATTAAAAGCGCCATAAATCAACATTAACCCAGTAAGGGTTATCAACACTCCCCAACTACGCACAATCATATTCGCCAACGGACCTTGAAGTTGTTCGCCAAATAAGTTTCCTACCGCCATTTCAGGGTCAAAAACCGCTTCCAACATTGTGCAAGTAAGCAGTCCCGCAACAGCCATAAACCATTTAATATTTTTAGATAATATGTTCATGTGCTTTCCGTTATAGATAAAATTAACTCTTATTAAATGACTCTACATCCAGATTAAAGTTCAAACAATTTTGTGTTAACCACTCTTAATTAAAATATTCCATGCCTTATCAATCAGATAACTTTACAACGTAAATATATCATGTTTTTATAGCGTTAGAAATTCACTAAATAGCCGTATTAAAATGTGAATTAAAACCACACGTTCTCCTAAATGGTATTTATTATGGCGCGCTCCAATCTTGAGACTAACAAAAATAAACCTGCCCCAAAACCTAGTACTTTAAGAATTGGTAAGCGTTATCGTGCTTCACGTGTCGCAGATTGTTATGATGCAATCGTCATCGGCTCAGGTATTGGCGGCATGACGACCGCTGCCTTAATGTCAAAAGCGGGCAAAAAGGTGCTTGTTTTAGAGCAACATTACACGGCAGGTGGCTATACGCATAGTTATTCACGAAACGGTTATGAATGGGATGTAGGCGTCCATTACATCGGAGAAGTGGGTGACCCTTCATCATCTATGCGTCGCGTGTTCGATTTTATTACTGACGGCCAACTAAAATGGGCGAAAATGGATGACAACTATGATCGCCTTTATTTTGGAGAAGAAGTTTATAATCTCAAAGCTGGACGTAAGGCGTTCAAAGCTGAATTGATAAAAAATTTCCCCGAAGAAGAAAAAGGAATTAAAAAATATCTAACCATGCTCGATAGTGTGAACCGTTTCATTCCGCTTAAGGTCATGGATAAGTTACTACCCAGCCAAATTGGTAGCACCTATAATTTTTTCAAAAAGTACGGTCTACCCAGTTATTATAACCAAACAACCTATGATGTATTAAACAGTTTAACGAATAATCAGAAATTGATCGCTGTACTTACCGGCCAGTACGGTGATTGTGGTTTACCGCCAAAGCAATCTAGCTTTTTAATCCATGCACTGATCGCACGTCATTATCTTAATGGTGCGTACTACCCAGAAGGCGGGGCTTGGAAAATGGCAGACACCATCATTCCTGTTATTCAGCAATCAGGGGGCGACTTATTAACCTATGCATCCGTCCAACAAATTGTGATAGAGAACGACAAAGTGACTGGCGTCAAAATGGCTGACGGACACGTTATCAAGGCACCAAAAGTAATCAGTAGTGCCGGTGTCATGAACACCTTTGAGCACCTACTACCAAAAGATATCGTTAAAAAACATGGTTACGACCAACATTTAAAAACGGTATCACCCTCTAAAGCACACTTAGGTATGTATATAGGCTTAAAAGAAAGTTCTACAGACCTTAAATTACCAAAAACAAACTTCTGGATTTTTCCTCATTACGATGCGGGAAAAGCATTCAATGATTTTGAAGCAGATAAGCAACAAGAATTTCCAGCAGCTTATATTTCATTTCCGGCAGCAAAAGACCCTGAATGGAAGCGTAAGCATCCTGACAAATCAACCATTGAAATGGTTGTTCCCTGCCCTTATGAATGGTTCTCAGATTGGAAAGATGCACCTTGGGGGAAAAGAGGTGAAGAGTACGAAGCACTTAAAGATTATTTCACTCAACGTATGCTGGAAGTACTGTATAGCAAGATGCCTCATTTAAGAGGCAAAATTGACTACTATGAAACCAGTACACCACTGTCCACAGACTTTTTTTGTGGTTACAAAAAAGGTGAACTTTATGGTTTAAGTCATGACCCTAAACGTTTTGAACAAAGCTGGTTGCGACCTAAAACCTCTATACCAGGACTCTATTTAACCGGGCAAGATGTACTCACTTGCGGTGTTGGCGGTGCAATGATGGCGGGAGTCATGACGACAGTCAGTGTGCTCGGATGGCGCAGCTATAAATTACTCAGCCAATTTGGCATTCAAAGCTCTATAGGTTTAGCTGCCCCAAGTATTGCTAAATAAGCATTGAAAGCAATATTTGTAATATGTCCTTGTATGCTGAGTCCTAAATAGGGCTAAGCATATTATTTATCTTTTCTTTGGAAAGCTTTTTGACACCTTATCTCTTTCAGACTGCTTACAACTATCGCTTTACAACTGAACATCAATATCGTCCAACATAATGTAGTAGACCAATTTTTAAGTGTGTATATTATTTTTTTTGATGAGGGTTGGTAAACAAAAGCCATGAGACATAGCCTGAGCATTTATATACGCCTGTAGACTTAAAAGCCTATCCTCCTCGGCCATAGCCAGAACAATGTTTTCATTCCTATGTATTTTCATCATTAATCTCACAGAATCTTCACAGCTGAAGCCAATTTTGATTAAAATTTTTACGGTGAATTCCAATGAAATATCTTCATTAGTCAAAATCTCTAGCGTATATTCCTCATTTGAGCTGGAATCGATTGATGCCCAAAGCTCCTCACTAAAATCATCCATATCGGTGATGGATGATTTATCAAACTGCTCAAGTAAAGCTTTACTTGCAGCTTGATTTCTTTCCATGTATCTATTTAACGATTTCAGGAACGACACATGATTACCTAAGCGACATAGACATGGTGACTACCCTTATTAATTTAGAACTTAGTCCATATCAAAGATTTTCAGAGATTAACAGGTTGCTATATTCACCCGCCTCTTGTGCATGGATAATTTGAGCAAACATTCCTGATTGACGAAGTTTTTTCAGACCTATATTAAAAAGGGCTACCAATCGTTCGCTATCTGGATGATTTTTAGGGAAGATCAGGCGATAGCTAGTTTGGTCATATGCTTTTCTGTTGTAAGTAATTTTAGAAATTTGTTCTGCTCTAAAATGTTTATTTAGAATCATATATCCCGCTTCTTTATCTGACGGCAAGATCATGGTGCGCCCTTTAAGCAGTTTACGAAAATTGATCTCGTCATTCGCAACACGTTCAATTGTTAAACCTGGCTCATGCTCAAACTTATATTCATAACCTAGTGTTCCACCAATGGAATACTGAGTAAGATCGTTAAAATTTTGCCAGTTAACAGCTTGCGCTTTTAAATGAAAGAATACTGATTCTCCAATAATGATGGGGTCAGAAAATATAAAATTTTCTTCTCTTTCAGGCGTTTTACTCCACCCTATGGAAGCATTAACTAAACCTAATTTGGCTTCTTCAAAGGTTCGTTTCCAAGGCTTAAATTTATAATCTATTTTTATCGACTCAAGCTGAAAAGCACTCGTTACAATATGAGAAAAGAATCCATAATGAGGCGTATTTTCAGCTAAATAAGGCGGCCATTCACCACTATTAATTGTAATAGTTTCTTGTGCCTTTATATGAATAGGTAACACAAGCACAAGAATGCAAAATACTCTTACGAAAAAGATGGATAAAATTATTTTACCTGCTGTCATTAAGCACCTGTTACTACAAGGTTTTATAAAGAATTTTTAGCGTAGCATACCTTTGGTGAGTTCGCTGAAATGTAAGCTTTTATAAGGTAATGATTGTTTTTACTTTGTTATGCACCGTTAAAACTTGTAGTGTTTCTTATTGTTGAGAGCGAAATTAACGAGCAAAAGGATCATCCTATCAAACCAACTCTGTACAATATTTAGCCAAATGCTATGCTAAAAAGAATACCCATTAACTCTTATGACTCATAATTGAAAGTTAGAGGCTTTCAGGGAGAATGTGATGAGTTTAATAATTGATTGTAGTAATAAAACCGTTGTCGTGGTTGGTGGCACTAGTGGTATTAATCGCGGCATTGCGGAACAATTCGCAGCCCACGGCGCCAATGTGGCCGTTGCCAGTCGTAGTCAAGATAAGGTAGATGATACGGTCGCATCATTAAAGAGTGTTGGTTCCGGCGCAGCCATGGGATTTTCTGTTGATGTACGTGACGCTAAAGGGCTGCAGTCTGGATTCAAAACGGTACATCAGGCCTTCGGTGATTTCGACGTACTAGTCTCAGGCGCAGCAGGCAATTTTCCGGCAATGGCGCGCAGTATGTCGCCTAATGCTTTTAAGTCGGTAATCGATATTGACCTGATGGGAACGTTCCATGTCATGAACGCCGCTTACCCATTTTTACGTAAGCCAGGGGCCAGTGTCATCAATATTTCTGCCCCCCAAGCCTTTCTGCCTCTAGAAGCGCAGTCACATGTGTGTGCCGCTAAAGCTGGCGTCGATATGATTACCCGCACCCTTTCATTAGAGTGGGGCCCCGAGGGCATACGCATAAACTCGATAGTTCCTGGCCCTATAGATGAAACTGAAGGCTTGGAACGTTTAGCACCTACCCCAGAACTTCGGGAAATGACCATTCAATCTGTGCCACTAAAGCGCATCGGTTTCAAGCGTGATATATCAAATGTTTGTATGTTCTTAGGCTCAGAACTTAGTAGCTACATCAGTGGCGTGGTATTGCCTGTGGATGGAGCGTGGTCTCTGGGTGGTTGCGGAGGTATGGGAAACTTTTTGTCTAAGTTTGCCCGCGCTCAGGAACCAAACAATTAATAATATTGAAAAAATGAGATTAAAACCCGTACTTCTTCAATATTTTTTCAAAAGTACCATTACTTTTAATTGCCTTAAACCCTTCATTAAAGGCTTTTATGTACTCTTTGTGCTTACTATTTTTGAGCCCTGAAGTGACGTGCAACGAGTTTGTAGAGAGTGAGTTTTTAGTGAATATAATTTTTTCTAACAGGTCAGGGGCCTGTTTTTTTAGCATTGCCCGAGCCACAATTTCATCTTCTAGCGTCAGGTCTATTCGATCATTTACCAGTTTTTTAATACTGATCATCAAATTCTTTCCTTCTGGGCGCCTAAAATTAGTGGCATTAAGGAAACCATCTCCGTAACCATAACCTCTAACAATTCCGACATTCTTACCCGTCAGGCTATCCATACCGGTAAATTCAAACGGGTCATCTTTCCGTTTAATAAATTTGATCTCATTTTCAAGATAAGAATCGCTAAAGAGAAGGAATTCTTCACGTTCCTTTGTATGCCATGTGCCAAGCAACACATCATAGTTAGCTTCTTTAACCCCATGAACGGCCCTAGCCCAAGGAACAAACTTCATTTCAACCTCATAGCCTTGTGTTTTATATGCCGCTCTGGCTATCTCCAAAACAATACCCTCACTCGGAGATTCAGGATCTAAAAAAGGGGGCCAAGGATCTCCCGCAGCAATAATGGTTTCAGAAAATGTAGTGGATGAAATTGATACTAATAATAGAAAAAGAAAGAAGCACCTCATCTGTAACCCCCATATTTAATCTTGCTTATTAAGAATAGATAAATATAAAACAAGTATAGACTAAAATGATAAGCTCACTTTGATCTGAATTACTAAATAGCCTTAGAAGACCTATTTCAAAAGAGCCTCCCACTGAATTATTCTTCTAGATCCGGTAACTCATCTGCCATCATCCAACCTTTCTCCCATTCATAGTATTTCCAATTATTAATGCCATATGGATTATCACTTTTTCTTTTTCCTTCTAGTCGGTCATCCCAACCGTAATCTAAAATTGTATAGTCATCTTCTGCGATTGTGTCTCGACGTAATGTCTTCATTTACTTAGCACTCCCTAGGTCAATTACTCCGTAGTATGATTCTAATATAAGTTAACGCCAATATGGCTGCCCACCATGGCATGCCTTGTTAAGTGTTATTTTTCAACAACCGTTTATATTTGATGATGCAGACTACGAACCCAAGAATACAAAATCCTTTCAGTATTAGTAGCTCTATTGGTTCCCACCAAGCGCCAGTATGCATTTCGATCAAATCTGAAATCCCGAATAAAAAAAATAGTATGCTAGCCAGAATCAGATTGCTTTTGTAATGTATTTTAGAATGATTAAAAAGCCCGTTATACCCGAATATTACCGAGAACAAGAACCATAGGAGGGCTTCAAAAAAATTAAAAACAAGCTCTAACATTTCGCAACCTTTCAAAACTTACCGCTTTTATATACGGCCAAACGAAGTAAGGTCTAGCCAACTTATTGGCGTTGATAAAAAACTTATAATTGGTAATTAAGGCTGCGATAGCCGCCAATAAGATATGGATAAACGACGAGTTTCAATAATAAAACCAAACCAAGAAAGCTGCAGCGACAACCTATGTGTCATATATTAAAGATGCTGATGTATTATTTATATAGTTCTTAGCGAAACACGTAAATGCTAAAAAACCATCCTGCTAAATTATGAATTGACTATTAAAATACATGGTTCAGTCATTACCCCATAGTACGATATTGTACTATGAGGGCTATAATTTCATGATCACTTGTCGCTGATAATAGAGAGTCATTCATGGATATTCTCTGCGGCAAATGGATGTTAAATTTAGAACGTAAAACTTCTTCCACCTGTTCATCAACCGTTGGGTCAAATTCTTTTCCAGCATAAATACGAATGCGCTGGTAAATAAAGTCTTTATTTGCCATAAAAAGCAGTTCTCTTGCTTGTCATTAAATCGTTGCTCCAAGTCTAAATATAATTTACATAAAGCACTTTAGATTGTTGAAGCGTAGTGAAAACAATTCGATATCCACATATTGTAAAATTTTTACAGGTCAAGATTACGCTTTAAGACGCTTGCTGATGTAATAATACGCGTAGTACGATAAAGCTCAGGATGTTTATCGTTGTCGGTGTAACGCAGTGGTTCTCCTGATGTTGGACTAACAAACCAGGAGACTTCTGGGCGAGGCTCACCTAGCTGCTTTTTTAGCGCTTGTGGCGTAATACCTAACGCTTCCGCCGCCGCATTGAACGTGCAGCGTGTTTTAACTTCGTTTATGTACTCAACTACTATGATAGTTTTGTCCTGCACTACAATGTACTCCTTATAGAATTAACGCTTCGTTAAAGTGTGCATTGTTTGCGTCACTATTCAACGAAATAGCTATATTTTTTGGTGCCTAAGAACCTAGCAATATATAAAAGAATGCCGTCTCTGGCAAAAATGAGTTTACCATATATTTTAGCTCGTAAATGGCCAAAAGCATGCCATATTAGAGGTATTGTTATTATTGCAAAAATGAATGCTATAAAAATAAACCTAAGAATATGCCACTTAATTGATGCTTCAGGATATTTGCCCAATCAAGAATCCCATTTACATAATATAATAGTCAGAGCATATATAATCAAAAAGAAAAACGATGTAACACCACAAGCTAAAAGTGTTAGATCGGAAACGCTACAATTTATTTACATGTAAGTAAATCATCAGTAATCGCTACCCTCTCCACCAAAAATTTGGTCTTACCTTCGAAAACACTACGTTTAAAGCACGCGCTCTTTACCAGAAGTAGGTTTTTGAGGGAATATTTTTTCGTATAATAATCAAGCAGAATGTATTAGGTCGTTATTATTTTTTTTAGCCTTTAACTCTAACACCATTAATTTCGCCCTATCGCCGTAACTTGGACAAATTACGGCATTGGGTATAGCTATAAAGCCAAACTTAGCCCAAAACTGGTCTGAATTTTGAACTGCTACCAATAGTACTTTAGAGAAGCCTTGAACTTTGGCATTATCTATTAGATTGTCTACTAATTTCTTAGCGATACCTTTACCCCTTGCTTCGAGAGCTAAAGCTAAATCATGTATGTATAAATTTGAACTATTGGTAACAGGAGACTTTTCATGTAATTTTGGAGGTGTTTGACTCGCCCATGGGTGTGCTAATAAGTAAGCTATTATCTGATTTTCATGGTTTAAATATACAGCACACGTTTTAGGCGATGAAAACCACTTACTTTTAAGGATATTTACGTCTTCAGGTGGAAGCTCTGTATAAGCCTCTTCTTGAATTTTTAGAATCCCATCCCATGAATTTTCCGATATTAGACTAATAGACATTCTTTAACCTTGTAAGACATAATACCTAAAATTGTAAAAAATAGAGCACCAACGCCCAGGGTTAATTCAGGAATGAGAAAAGCGACGAAAGCCATCTCCCCGCAGAATTCCAGAGCTCGTCATCAAAATACTCAGCCGCATCTTTTCCAAGTATTGTTTTCTCAGAAATGTAAAGGTGCATGCAGTGACTTTTTAAACTCGTTTCATCAGATTAACTCAGGTTAGGAACAAGAATACAACAGATAAAAACCAACAGCACTCCGAAAGAAATTAAATATTGGGTTATACAGCTTAAGGGCGACATATTTTCATTAATATAAAAACTTTCTATTGTAGCGATTTTATGTCTACTTATACCTTTCAGCAAAACTCATTTGTTGGTGGTTGTTTTGATAAACAATTAACCCTTTTGATGTATATTGCCATTTTCGGTTACTATGACAATACTTCATCGTGGCGAAAAAAGAGATCAATAAATTAGATGGCTAAAAAACCTTCAAAGAAGACAACCCTTGACCCCAAAGTTATTGTCCAATTAGAACAATTATTGAAATCTGCATTACGCCTTCACCAAGCGGGTAACTTCGTTCAAGCCAAGCAATTATACCAACAAATTATCCGTACAAACCCAAATCATGCTGCTGCAACGCACTTCTTAGGTGCAATTGAACATCAACAAAATAACAATTCTCATGCTGAGCAGCTAATAAGAAAGGCCTTGAAATTAGACCCTAATATGCCTCAAGCCTACAATAACTTAGGCATTGTATTAAGAGCACTCGGCAAACACGAACAGGCAAAGGTAAATTACTTAAAGTTGATTAAGCTTAAACCAAATTATGCTGAAGCCTATTGCAATTTAGGTGCTGTTTACAAGTCTTTAGATGATACTGACAATGCCATCAATAGCCTAAATAAAGCAATCAAACTTGACCCGAACAATGTGAATGCTTACAACATATTAGGTATTATTCATCGACGTATCAAAAATTTAGAATTATCAAGTTCATGCTTAAAGAAAGTGATTAAATTAGAGCCTTCTTTTGCCGAAGCACACAATAATTTAGGCAATGTGTATTTTGAACAAGAAAATTATAAGTCGGCAACGCTATGTTATGAATCTGCTCTTAAGTATAAACCGGACTATGCCGAAGCGTTAAATAATCTGGGACGATCCCTAAAGAAAATAGGACAGTTTGAAGCTGCTATTGTTCCATTTCGAAAAGCACTTGCCTTGCAACCAGAAAACGCTAGTTTTCTCTTCAATTGTGCCTTCCTTTTTCATGAAACAGGACAAAGCCAGCTCGCAATTGACTTTTATCAAAAAATTATAGCCCTCAATTCAACCCAAAATGACCACTTACTGTCAATTAACTGTTTCAGCATTTTTCCGCAATCTTTGCTATATAAATTACACTGTAACTGGGGACGGGAGACAATCAAAAAGTTACCCACTAATCGTCCGAAACCCCGAAAACTTAAATTGAAAGATCGACAGCCTATTCGTATTGGCTATGTCTCGCCTGACTTTCGAAAGCATTCAGTTAGTTATTTCTTTGAACCACTGATCGCTCATCATGATAAAAATAAAGTGGAAGTTTTTTGTTACTATAACAACACTGAAGAAGATCAGGTTACCCGCGCTATTAAGAGTTATGCTGACCATTGGCGCCCCATTTCAATGATGAATGATATGGAGGTCGTTAACCTGATCCATAAAGATAAAATAGATATCCTGATTGATCTGGCAGGCCACACTGAAGGCCATCGCTTAGAGGTTTTTGCCTATAAACCAGCACCACTTCAGCTAACGTGGTTAGGTTACCCTAATACTACTGGGTTAAGTACGATTGACTACAGATTAACGGATGAACAAGCTGACCCTGAACTCGAAAGCGAGCAGTGCTATTCTGAAAAATTAGTTCACTTACCACATGGTTTTTTATGCTTTCAAGGTGATACGTCACTTACTTATGAGAAACAAGCACCCATTGAAAAACAGAAACATATCACTTTTGGTAGTTTCAATAATTTCACAAAAGTCACTCATGACGTATTGAAAGTTTGGTCAGAGATTTTAATCGAAGTTCCTGATTCAAAACTAATATTAAAATCAGAACAATTGGTGAATAGAAGTACTCAAAAAAACATTTTAGCAATTTTTATCCAACATGGAGTCGCTACTGAAAGGATTACCTTGTTAGGTAAGGTAGCTAGTTATAACGACCACCTTGCTATGTATAGCAAAATAGATATTGCATTAGACCCCTTTCCGTACAATGGTACGACAACAACATTTGAAGCGCTTTGGATGGGAGTTCCGACTTTAACCCTTAAAGGAATAGATCACATTGGCCGGGTCGGCTCCAGCATACTGCACCGAGTCGGCTTAAATGAGTTTATTGCCCAAGACAGAAAAGATTATATATTGAAAGCTAAAGCCTTATCTGAAAATCCGAAATATCTAAGCCAGCTTAGAAATGACTTGAGGGAAAAAACGCTCGATTCTGACTTATGCAATGCAAAACAATTCGCTGAAGACTTTGAAAGGTGCCTTCTTCAATTAGCTATGAAGCATACCGTTTAGATGTTTCTTAGCTGGTGTTTGTTTGTCACCAAAACACCAGCTAAGCGTTCACATTCATCATTGGCATAGCCACTGACAATACTAATACCATTAGTATTCCCCTTACTGATTGATATTGTGAGCCTAAAAACAATAAGTTAAAGCTATACTTGATTCAGGTGGCCAATTTAGAGGTATAGCGATATTCAAACCCGGAGGCAAACTCTCCCCTACTCTTCAAATCAATGTTCCTCATATAGCTTCCCTGACGCACCAGCAGCTGTTGCTTCACTTTTATAAATAACAAATTCAGTTAAATCTATGTCGGCATTCTCATTTATATCTATCTCAACAAACTCAGCCGCTAACTCAGGACTAGCGTTAAGTTCATTCTGGCTTAATTTTCCATTACCGTCTTGGTCAAGCACAAAAAAGTCTTCCTGCAATTGTGCTGCAGGCGTCGTTGCTTCTTTGTTCATACCTTCGGCGATTGTTACTGCACTAAATACAAATATAAATGCAGTTGTGGCAATACGAATATTCATAAGGTGATTCCTCTATTAGCATTTCATTAATAACGAGTAAATTTTATTCTTACGGTGCTCTATCGTACAAACATGATAGTGATGACTCTTAATCCTCGATCGGTTTAGCATTAGTCTTAATGTGACTACTGCTATTAGAGATATTGCTAATTAAGTGCCATCACAATAAACTATTTGCTTTTCAATTAGTTAAGATTGCTTCACATTATTATCTATCAACGTACCAGCTTTAATTGTCGCAAATTTGCGACACCTTATATCTGTGAAATTTACTAATCAATATAAAACAAACAGTTACCTGTCTTGATTAAGCGACACTCAAAAATTGATAGAAAATTGTCTTTGTAAGTAGTCGTTAAGCCCAACTGCTTCTAAACTAATAAGACTGGTTAATGGAGTATGCAGATGCCTAACATCTTGTTTCGCCCCCGATCATTACTGCAACTAATTGTCATTTCTTTTGTGCTTGTCATGACCCCGCTAGGTGCTTTGCTAATTCATGCGATGCAAGCTCTAGAAAATGTGTCAATGAAAAGCCGAGTGGTCACTCTTGAAATAGTATCGCTTGCTAAAAGTAGCCAAAGTTTGCCTGAAATTGTATTAGATATGGAGCACGCTGCCAGACAATATCAAGTATTAGGAGACTCTAAATTAAAAGGAATTTTTCAGTTAACTGAAGAACGCTTTTCAACAGAGCTGAATGCCATATGCAATAGCGGACTGTCACAACAATTCTATGCTACATGCCAGCGAATAAAAACGATGTCAAAAGCATTAATAGGAACACTTAGCTCAGCGCCTTATGATTCGATCATCTATGAAAATACTTTAATCGGCTTTGATCTGTTTACCAAACATACTCAACAACTGGTACAACTAATTCAACAATTAATTGAACAACGTTCCGAGCGCTTAGCGGAAGATGCTGCAAAGGTTAAGACACAGTTAATGTGGCAAGGTGTCAGCCTGGTGCCGTTGAGCATTATAATGAGCGTACTGTTTACCTTTCTAATCATACGTCCGATACAAAGACTTGAAAAAATTATACAAGAGCTTGGGTCGGGTCAAGCTCCGCCAGAATTTAAAGTACATGGCCCAAAAGAGCTGAACAACCTTGGAGAAAAACTCCACTGGCTTCAAACTCGACTGCTCGCACTAGAAAAACAAAAACTGCGACTGATACGAGAAATGTCCCATGAATTGAAAACCCCTCTTGCTAGCTTACGAGAAGGTGCAGATTTACTTGGCGAAGAGCTACTTGGTCAACTTAACGGTTCACAACGTGAAGTCGTGGAAATTCTTCAGGACAAAGGCTTACAACTACAACGAATCATTGAAAATTTACTCGACTATAACGCGCTCAAGTATCAACGGGGAATTTTGATCAGCCAATTTGACGTACATACACTGGT
>Ga0209290_1001049_pt1 | contig 15135 bp, 16 predicted proteins | sample EN1Hudsemesocosm_2_FD_184632 | JGI IMG/M metagenome (GOLD analysis project Ga0209290, IMG submission 184632) | Methane-oxidizing microbial communities from mesocosms in the Hudson Canyon - EN10B Hudson Canyon (SPAdes) (version 2) | ecosystem: Environmental > Aquatic > Marine > Cold seeps... | reverse complement strand
TTAAACGATGCGGCACAAGTTACCCCGCAACACTTACAAGAGCTCATGGATATGTTACCAGGGCAAACGGGCGAGATTAATGAGGCGGGCGACTTGCATTATCGTCTGGGTTTATCTCCGGTGCTTAATGACAGCGGTAAGCTTTCTTTTGCCAACGCCATACTGGGGCCATCTTTTAATTACGACGCACCCTGTTATGAGTTTGAAGACGGGAGCGTATTAAAAGAAGCCCTAAAGCAAGAAATAGCAGAGCTGGCTGAACCGTTTACCTTGGAATTAAATTGGCATGATGGCGACATGATATTAATTGATAACCGTCGCGTTATGCATGGCCGACGTGCGATTGAAGGCGACCCTAATGCCCGTCAATTAGTGATTGCCATGGGTAGCCATTAAATAAATAGCCATTAGAAAAAGTAAGTGTGAGTCGATATTTAAGATTCATTTAAGACTCACAACCCATACTGGCTTCATCATTTAACACAAGAGGTTTCCATGAAAATAGATCAAATTACAGCAGTGATTACCGGTGCCACCGGCGGTATAGGTCGCAGTTTTTGCCAGCATTTAATAGAAAATGGTGCCACCATAATAATGGTTGGCCGTGACGAGCGAGCACTTGAAGACTTTCAACATGAATTGCTTGTTCAAATGGTGGTGAAGCCCAATCAGGTACATTTTTATGCGTGTGATTTATTGAAGAATGAAGATCGGCAAGGTTTGATTCATCATATTGAAAATTTTCATTGTCCGGTTAATACGCTCATCAATAATGCGGGGGATAACGAGTTTGGTTTGTTGGAAAATTTAACAGATCAGCGTATGGAAAACATTATGCGTCTTAATACGTTCATTCCTATGTCGTTAAGTCGGGCTTTAATTCCTCATTTTAGCCAACAAGCACAGGCTCAAATTATTAATATTGGTTCTACCTTTGGAAGCATAGGTTACCCCGGCTACAGTGTTTATTGCTCAAGTAAATTTGCTTTGCGTGGTTTCTCTGAAGCGCTGCGCCGTGAACTATCTGATGGCCCTATTGCGATTAAATATCTATCTCCTCGTGCCACTCAAACCAGTTTAAATAGTGCGAGTGTTCTTGCTATGAATAAAGAGCTTAACGTGGCGATGGATTCCACTTACATTGTGGCGAATCAGTTGATGAACCTACTGCAAGGGAGGCGGCATGAACTATTTATTGGCTGGCCTGAAAAATTCTTTGGCAAGTTAAATCAAATTTTCCCCAGTCTGGTAGGTAAATCCATTATTAAGCAATTACCAGTGATTCGGCGCTACGCTCAATTGAGATAATAATGTTTTTAAAACAATCGTTACCAATAATGATTCGTGCTTTCAAGTAATAGGGTGACTAAAATGAAAAACAAACTCGTGATTAAAACCAGCTTTTTTTCTGTCATGTGCATGTTGTATATATTGGGGCTGGCTAAAGTATCTGCTAACCCTTTAGACCAATCAGCATTGCAAGTAATTCAGTCTCAGTGGTTAATAGCATTGGATGCAAAAGGTTCTCAGCTGCAACGTTTTGGTGAATTGCAGTTAGTGGCGAGAGGTATGTATAAATTAAGCATCGCTCAGCCTAATGATGCCGAACTAAAAGTCTGGACTGGCGTAATGCTTAGTTCCTTGGCTGGCGCACAAAAGGTGGGGAGTGGTGAACACCTCGCTTTTTCTGCGCGGCGTATGCTGGAAAATGCGCAGGCGCTGCAATTAGATATATTAGACCGATCACATTTGGCCAATGGTATGAGTGCTCGCGAGGCATTGAAGCGCGCGCTGGTCTATAACCCGAGTGGGCTAGATGTTAATGTGTATTATAGTGCCTTCTTAACTGAACAGACTATACAAATGCTAGCGGCCAACACTAAGGACCCCTTGCAAAATGCAGCTATTTATTCTCAATCGGTTATTCAGACAGTAAATTAACTGGCACAATAGGGTTATATTGGATAGTTGTTAAGTTGAGTTTTGGTTTAGTGCTGTGTACTAACCTTTATTGGAAATAGTTTTATACATGAGAATTTTACTGGTTGAAGATGATGACCTGTTAGGTAAGGGTATCAAAAAATCCCTCACCCGCGATGGGTATCAGGTTGATTGGTTAATGGATGGTAAAATGGGCTTAGCGGCGCTTGAAACCGATAAATTTGATTTAGTCTTGCTCGACCTCACTTTACCAGGGATGGACGGACTAGAATTACTTGCGGCTTTGCGTAGTCAACATAACCAAACTCCGGTGCTCATTCTTACTGCCCGCGATACGCTTGACGATAAAATAGAGGGCTTAGATACCGGGGCCGATGATTATCTCGTTAAACCATTTGAAATGGCCGAACTAAAAGCTCGTATGCGCGCCTTAAGTCGCCGCCAACATGGGCATGCCGAACCTACCATAGAATATGGTCGAATAGAGGTGAACCCTGCCACTATGGAGGTTCAGTTAGACGGTAAAACTGTGGACTTAGGGCGTCGTGAATTTACCTTGTTATTGGAGTTTCTTAACCACCCCGGGCAAATTATGTCTCGTGTGAAATTAGAAGATGTTGTTTACGGCTGGGATGGCGATGTGGAAAGCAACAGCATAGAAGTACATATACATCACCTGCGTAAAAAGCTTTATCCTGAATTTATCAAAACCGTGCGAGGCATGGGTTACAAAGCAGACAAACCAACATGAATAAGAATACTGCGGCTACAAAGGCCAAAAAACAATATTCTATACGCCGCTATCTGACACTTAACTTAATCGCTTTGGCTCTGGTGATGACGGTGTTACCCGGCGTGTTTGTATATTTTGATGCAGCGCACGAAGTAGAAGAAATTTTTGATGCCAACCTTGCGCAATCTACTCGGGTGTTACATGGCATTATTAACCGCGAAAGCATCCAATATAAACAAGCTATTCTTGATTCTTTGCATTTAAAAGACGGCTCAGAGGACGAAGACGACGATGCTCACGAGTACGAACGAAAATTGGCTTTTCAAATATGGGATGGTGACGAGCTCGTAATTAAATCACCCTTTGCTCCCAGCAGTCCTTTATCAAAACTAAGCTCAGGTTTTTCATCTATTGATGTGGAAGGCGATCAATGGCGGGCTTTTACCTTATATTCTGTCCATGATAAATGGTGGTTAATACTGGCTGAGCGAACTGATATTCGCGGGGAACTCACCAATGATATTTCTAATAGCCATATTTTACCCATTATCATTTTCATTCCCATATTAGCTTTGTTTGTTTGGTTTGTGACTAAAAAAGGCTTGGCGCCTTTGCACCGTATTGCTACAAAGGTAAAGCAGCGAAGTTATCGTAACCTTAAAACGGTAGAAGACCCTGAATCACCCCTTGAAGTGAATGATCTGTTATTGGAAATTAACCATTTATTTACGCATTTAAATGAAGCCCATGAGCGAGAGCGTCGTTTTGTGGGAGACGCCGCACATGAGTTACGCACGCCGTTAGCGTCATTATTAATTCATACCGAAAATGCCATTGATGAAAGTGAGGGGGGCGAGCTAGAAGAAAGCTTAATAAGTATGAAGCATGGCATCGCGCGTTTATCTCATTTAGTGGGGCAGTTGTTATCGTTAAGTCGTACTGAAGGAAACTTTAGTCAGGGGCAGTACAGCGAAGTGAGTGCTAGCGAACTATGCCAAAACACTTACAATATGCTGCTTGATAAAGCCCTTAGTAAACAACAGAAATTAAGTGTAAACATAAACGATGATAAATGCTTGTTACAAGGTAATACCGCCTTATTGAGCAGCTTGTTACGTAATGTTTTAGATAATGCCATTCGCTATACGCCTGAAAAAGGCCAAGTAGAATTGTCGTGCAGCCGTGAAAATAATAAAGTGATTATTTACGTCGCGGACTCTGGCCCAGGTATTCCCGCGGAACTACGAGAAAGAGTTCGAGATCGTTTTTATCGGGTCACTGGTTCTGGTCAGCAGGGGTCGGGGTTGGGCTTGTCTATCGTCGATAAAATAACAGATATTCATGGTGCTAAATGGCAGCTATTAGATTCAAGGCTAGGCGGCTTGTGCGTGCGTTTTGAATTTGATATTTCTGTTTAAAATGTTTTAGCTTACTCAGGAAGCAACAGCATATACTCTGCACTACTACGGACAGCAAAAAGTAGTTCAGGGGGGAGTTCATCTAACTCTAGACTGTCCAATAAGTTCTTTATTTCAAGCCCTAAATCGGTATCGCCTTCAATCACTAGGTCGCGCTGAAAGAATAGGGTGTCTGGGTCTTCTTTCTGTGCTGCGAGTAAAATAAAGCTCTTGAGTTCACCGCGAATACATACGTCACTTATGCCTTGTTTTCGGATTAATATTTCTCGTTCAGGCCCACAGCTAAACAGCCATTGAAGCTCAAGGTCATTGATTTCAATTTTTAGCCAGCGTCCCTTTAAAAAGTCTAAATCACCTTCCGTTAAAGGTTCTTTAAATGCTAGTTTTAGAATCTTTCCTAATGCAAGTCGTTGAATGGGGAAAGGTAAGTAGCTTACCGGCTTCAGTAATAATTTTGGTAGCCGTTTTGAAAGCTCACGCGGGCTTGGAGGAAGCGTAAATTTTGGGAAAGCCATTTCTGAGAAAACCATCTTAGGACCTTTTATTTCCTGTCGGTTAACGGTTAATTGAGACCATTAATTATAAAAGTTCATAATATAAACAATTCATGTGGGTAGCTTAAATACCTCTCAATGGGGATAGATGGCGTGTGAGTATTTTTGCAGAATAGGCAGATTATTTTGTTAAGAGTACCAAGTCATGGAACTGGTTTGTCCTGCTGGAAGTTTACCTGCTTTAAAAGCGGCTGTTGATAATGGCGCAAGTGCGGTTTATGTCGGGTTTAAAGATGAAACGAATGCGCGTCACTTTTCAGGTTTGAATTTTAAAGAAGCGAAAGTACAAAGTGCATTGAGCTATGCGCGTGATAAAGGCGTAAAGCTGTTCGTGGCGGTGAATACATATTCTCAACCTGATGGCTGGCGTAAGTGGCAAAAAGCGGTTGATATTGCGGCCGACGTAGGGGTAGATGCCCTTATTTGTGCTGATATGGGGGTGTTGGATTATGCGACCCACCATCACCCAAGTTTGAATTTGCACCTGTCGGTTCAAGGCTCGGGTACTAACAGCGAATCTTTAAACTTTTATAAGCAAAATTTTAATATTAAACGCGCAGTATTGCCGAGAGTTTTATCCTTAAAACAAGTGGCACAAGTAGCAAAAAAATCACCCGTTGATTTAGAAGTCTTTGCTTTTGGCTCTTTGTGCATTATGGCTGAAGGCCGCTGTTATCTATCCTCGTATCTTACCGATCAATCACCTAATACTTGTGGCGCATGCTCACCCGCAAGTTTTGTGCGCTGGAAAGAAACCGATGTAGGTTTGGAATCGCGTTTAAATGACGTGTTGATTGACCGCTATGGGGAAGACGAAAAAGCGGGTTATCCCACCTTATGTAAAGGACGGTTTGATATAGGCGGCCAAGTTTCAAATGTTTTAGAGGAGCCTACCAGTCTAAATACCATTGGTTTGTTACCGGATCTTGATGCAATTGGTATTAAAGCCGTCAAAATTGAAGGGCGTCAACGCAGTCCGGTTTATGTTGAACAAGTGGTCAAAGTATGGCGACAAGCGATAGATGACTATGAGCGCAACCCACAAGGTTTTCAAGTACGGCCACAATGGTCTAAAGCATTAGCGAAGGTATCTGAAGGTGCACAAACCACTTTAGGTGCTTATTCGAGGTCTTGGCAATGACCTGCCGTGGAAAACTAGCCTTAGTAATAAATCACATTCACCTATTTATCGACTTATCTAACGAACGATTTGAACATATTTGGAGATCACAATGAAGGTTTCGCTAGGCCCTATTTTATTCTTTTGGCCCAAACAAAAAGTGTACGACTTTTACGAGCGTATGTTAGAAACCTCTGTTGATACGATCTATTTGGGTGAAACAGTTTGTTCTAAACGTCGGGAGCTTAGTACAACTGAATGGTTGGAATTAGCAGGCCGCCTAGCGGACTCTGGTAAAGAGGTGGTGATTTCTAGTATGGCCTTACTCATGGCTGAGTCTGAGTTAAGTACCTTACGCTCTATTTGTGAGAAATCGTTGGTAAAAGTAGAAGCGAATGATATCTCTGCAGTACAAATTTTATCTGAAAAAAAAGTGCCTTTTGTCTGTGGCCCAAGTACTAATATTTATAATGCCCGAACGCTCGATTTAATGCATCGAAAAGGGGCTGTTCGATGGGTAATGCCAGTAGAACTCTCAGGTCATTGCCTGAAATCGATACTGACAAAAGCTGAGGAGATGGGGTTTGCGAATAAAATTGAAACTGAAGTGTTTAGTTTCGGGCACTTGCCGCTCGCTTATTCTGCTCGCTGTTTTACGGCGCGCTATCTAGATCTGCCAAAAGATAATTGTAAATTTAGCTGCATTGATTATCCGGAAGGCATTGTCGTTAAAAGCCAGGAACAACAAAAACTATTTAATTTAAACGGTATTCAGACTCAGTCTTCGGATATTTATAATCTGATTGCCCAAAAAGCTGAAATGCTGGCGATGGGAGTGGATATGTTACGCATTAGTCCCATTGAACACGGAACAGAAAATATTATCGAACGTTTCAAATCGACCGGGCAAGACGAGCAGAATATGATTCCACTCAGTGATGAGTTCTGTAATGGTTACTGGTATGCGAAGCCTGGAATGGACTCTGTTTTACCAAAAGAAAATCTGCGATGACTCGTAGTGAGTTCGTAGTACCGATAGATTCACCTACTATGTATGATAAAACTATGTCAGGTAAACAGACCGGTCGAGTGCAGCACCCTTATCTCTCTTTTGGCCAATACATGCAGGAAAAGCATGGCGAACGTGTACATAAATTATCGATTAATGCGTCTTTTACCTGCCCTAATCGTGATGGAACCAAAGGCATTGGCGGCTGCACGTTTTGTAATATTTCCTCTTTTAGCCCCAATGCTAAAGCGCCTGACTCGATTGAAGTTCAAATTGCACAGGGTAAGGCGGTTATTGCTCGTCGAACAGGCGCGAAAAAATTTCTAGCTTACTTTCAGGCATATACAAATACTTATGATGACGCAGCAAAACTGAAACTTCTCTATGACCGGGCATTAGCGATAGAAAATGTGATTGGCCTATCTATTGGTACTCGACCAGACTGTGTGCCAGATGAGGTTTTGGATTTACTGGTGAGCTATCAAAACCAAGGTTACGACATTTGGCTAGAGCTGGGGCTTCAAAGCGCTTTCGATGAGTCATTAGCAAGAGTGAATCGTGGGCACGGCTGGGCGGAATATGAAGATGCTTGTTTGAGAGCGCGCAGTAAAGGCTTAAAAGTATGTACGCATTTAATTGTTGGCTTGCCAGGTGAGGCGACGAGCGATAGTTTTAAGTCCTTGGATAGAGTACTTAAGTTGGGAACCGATGGTATTAAATTTCACCCTTTGCATATTGTGAAAGGGACACAGCTCGCGCGTGAATGGAAAAGAGGGGAATATCTGCCTGTAGAGCTGGACGACTATATTAAAACGGTTGTTAAGCTGGTTCGAATGCTCCCCAAAGATGTGGTTGTTCACCGGTTGATAGGTACTGCATCTGAAGATATTTTGTTGGCACCTGCTTGGTGTTCAAAAAAGTGGTCAGTACTGAATGAAATATCCCGCCAGTTAAAAGTTTTTTAGCATCTTCATCAAGATATGACTTATTAGATAATGAATATAGCCTATTAAAGGTTATGTACGTTGGTCTTGACCTGTATCAGTGCCGAATGTTTTTGTCTTACTTAAAATAGAGTGATTAACTAAGAAGAGGAATCACTATGGGCGCTTTTATTGAATTGTTTACAAGTTTTGAAGGGCTATTAAGTTTGGCGGTAGTTGTCTTTTTAATCGGTATGGCTGGATATTGTGCGCATATGTTTATATCTAAAATGAACAGTGAAGGTATCGAAGAAGACAAAAGGAAAGGGAAGATTTCTAAGTCATCATAATAAATAGGACTTTATAAGCGTCGCTCAACGTGAATGTTGAGCGGGCGAAAATTTGTGTGCGTGTTATTTAGAATTGCCGATGAGAATTCAATGCATGAAGTGTTACATGCATTGAATTAAATGGTTTTAGCTTGGTTCGAGCTCTTTGCGTTTTAATGGCCGCTTAAGCACTTTTTCATATAGAAAAAATAGCGCTTCTCTTGCTTGATTTAAGCGCGCGCGTGATAAAGACATTTTCTTTACGAGATGTTTTAAAAATTCTCTTACATTTTGTTCTGAAAGCATACTTGGGCTTTTAAGATCAAAATACGCAAGGTACTGTGTAATCCAATGCTGATATGTATGACTGGTGCGCGAGCTTAAATGTTGGTCGCGCACTGCCTCTGCAAGTTCAAATGATAAACCTGGTTGGCATTCGTCTAGAGCGGTAGTCGTGCTCATATATTCCCCTTGTTATACAGCGAGACAGATATAAAGCGTAAATTACGTTTCATTCACACTCCTTGTGCGGCCTCTTATATTTATTATGTTTTCTGAACTTCCAAAGACTTGTGTTGCTTAAGTGTCTCAGGGTTCAGATTTTTGTTATTTATTTATCCGTGGACTAAGTTTAAGAGCCTGTTTATATAAACATGATAGATGAACTTTCCTAACTAAGAATAAGGCGTTCATTAGACTCTTAAAGTATTACATTTATATGTCTATTATAGTTATTTTTTTAGTTCTTCTACCGAGTCAATATAAGTTTGCATTGCTTCTTCTGAAGACGAACCTTTTAGCTCTTCCCATGCCATAAATTTAGCGCGTGCAATGAAATCCATCATGCCAGGCTTTTTACCTGAAACATCGCCTTGAGTTGCTTGCTTATAAAGCGCATACATTTTTAGTTTTAATTCGTTTGAAAGCTCGATGTCACCTTCGCCAGTTTGGACAAGGTTAACAGTGTCTTCGAATTTTTGTTTTAAGTCGCTCATGGTTTGCTCCTATCAAAAAAGTGGCGCGATTATAACGTGCCTAAAACAAAATCGATAGCGTTTTGAGTGAAACCACTTTTCCAAAAATGTGTATAATCTCACAGTTACTGAATAATATTCATATTTTTGTGTTTCTAGAGGAATGAAGGTTTATGTCTAAGCAGAACAAAATGAACAAGATTGTAAGCAATATTAATAGTTTGCCTGAATTTTTACGCGTGAAAGCGCTGACTACCTTTTTTGGGAAACTGGTGAAATTTACGGGTACTACCGGAATTAAAATTGAAGAGTTAACGGATCAACGTGCAGTAATTAGTTTGAAAAATAAAAAATCAGTCCAAAATCATATTGGTTCTGTGCATGCCGTGGCGAGTATTCTTATTGCTGAGTCGGCTACTGGGTACTTGATAGGCATGAATGTTCCTGACACTTCAGTACCGGTGATCAAAACAATTAAAGCTGATTACGTGAAACGCGCAAAAGGTAATATGAAAGCGGTTGCAAGCTTGACCGAAGAGCAAATTTCAGCGATGCAAACGCTTGATAAAGGCGAAACTACGGTACCTGTAGTGATAACTGATGCAGATGGCAAAGAGCCTATTTTAATGGAAATGGTTTGGGCTTGGACGCCGAAGCGTCGTAATTAATCGTTTAAAAGTCTATTACACACATTTCTATGGCGCGAGCTCTCGCGCCAATTGACCTAATACTTTAATTGCATTCTCGCGCTCTTTGGTCCATTCATTGGCATAGCTCAAACGAATTGAATGCCGATACTTTTGTGGGTTCGATGAAAATATTTCGCCAGGTGCAATAATAATCCCTTGCTTCTTTGCTTGAAGATAAAGTTGGGTCGCATTGGTTTGATTAGAGAGTTGTAACCAAGACACAAAACCACCTTGTGGGTTTGATAGTCGGGTGTCTTCAGGAAAATACTGGCAAATCAGATCATTTAAGCGGTCTCGCCTTTGACGGTAGGTTTCTCGGGCAAGACGTAAATGACGGTCAAAACTTCCGCGAGATAAAATCTCGGCTACGGCTAACTGAGGCAAACGAAAATGACTGGAGCTACTTAAAAAGCGTTCATACTCAATTCTCTCTGAATATTTACCTGGCATCACCCAGCCTAAACCAAGCTGGGGCTCTAATACTTTTGACACCGATGAACATAACAAAACTTGGCCGCGGGTATCAAACGCTTTGACGGCTTTAGGGCGCTGCTCGCTGTAGCCTAATTCACCATAAATGTCATCTTCAATAAAAGGAATGTCGTATTCGTAAATCAAGTCGACGAGCTTCTTTTTGTTGTTGTCAGGCATTAATGTGCCGACCGGATTGCTAAAGCTTGGAACACTTAAAATGGCTTTAATGGGCCATTGCTCTAACGCGAGTTTTAATGCATCAATACTCATCCCTGTTACGGGGTCTGAAGGGATTTCGATGGCTTTTAAACCTAATGATTCAATTAACTGTAGTAAACCGTAATAACTTGGTGTTTCAACGGCAACGATATCTCCCGGTTGACATAATGAACGTAAACATAGGCCAATTGCACCTTGGCACCCTGCGGTAATGATAATATCTTCAGGGCTAACATGTATGCCTGAATCAACTGCTCGTCTAGCAAGTTGTCGCCTTAATTGCTCGCAACCTTTTGTGGAATCATAGCCAATTCCTAAGAACTTCTCCGTTCTAACAATTTGTGAAAACACCTTCTTTAGCTGATTTATAATGGGGAAATCATTGGCTGGAATTGCAGCGCCAAGGCTAATGTAGCGAGGGTCGCTTGAAGCGCTCATGACGCCCATGACTAATTGAGAGGTGGTTACATCATTGGGTGATGGCGTTGATTGCTGAATGTGAGGGCTTGCCAGTGTTTTTTGAGTCATGCCTTTAACGTAGTAGCCGGACTTTGGTTTTACTTCAATAAGTCCCCAGTCTTCCAGTGTGTTATAGCTCATGATGACCGTTGATACGCTCACATTCTGCTGTTTGGCTAAGTGTCGAACAGAGGGAAGCTTTTCTGCTGTTTTATAAATACCTTGGCGTATTTGGTCGGCAAGTTGTTCTGATAGCTGTTTATAGAGTGGTGTGCGCATTGTTTTATCCTATACCAGTACAGATTTTTCAAATGAATGCAGTACAGATAGTGAATTCGGCATCTGTACTGCTAATAATAACATCTTTTTGAATCTGTTCTGCTTCAGTTTGTATCTTTATAGTATGCAGTATGAAAAACGTATTGAAATGACGTACATAAATGAAGGGTAAAGGAGAAGCATGATGACATTAAGATTTTTAGACCTCACTGTATTATTTAGATTTCTAGCGGTAGAGACTAAAGACCAGGCAGCTAATCATCAAGGCGTTTTGAAAGGGAATGGGGAAAGGGCTAAGGCTTGGTATAAACAGCTACGACAAATGTCTGCTCGCGCTGAACAGCGACGTCAATTGTTAAACCTAAGTGATGCGCAATTAGATGATATTGGTATTACGCGAGAGCAAATGTTTGAGGAGGCTAATAAACCTTTTTGGAAAGCATAATTTTATTTATTTAAAAATTCATGTAAGGTCTTATGATTAAAAATTCGAAGTTTCGGATAATGATCATTAGAGACCTTACATGCCAGTGTTTAAGCAGGTTGAGAAAAAGCATTTTCCGATACTTTCTCTGCTGCTATCTATTATCTTTGTTACCTGTTTTGTTTTATCTGAAAAACAAGATGCCTCAACACTTCAGCAAGCGATTGAACAATACCAACAGCAAAACCTACTAAAACTAGAACAGTCAATTTATATAGAGTTTGTTGAACGACGTTTCAATATAGAACGAATTGGCTCAGAAGAATATTTAGAACGTTTGCATCGTGCAGCCCAAGATAAAAACCCAGATCACTTCATTACTATGCTGCTAAAAGATCGCTTTTTTTACCCCTATTTATTCGCTGAAGGGCGCTTATTCATGAGTGCGGCAGATTTCAATAGGTGGAAAGCTCAAAGAGAAGAGCTGATCAACCCAACTATAGGTCAATTAAATGAATTTCATTTTGCGTTAAGTTTGGAGCATAAGGGAATTTCGAACTTTATTAGTTATTTGTTTATTGAATCATCACGACTGTGGTTGGCGTTAAATATTCTGATTCTGTTAGTTTGTTGCGGTTTTCTAGAGCTTCAATTAGGTAGAGGTAAGATACTGCTTTTATTTTTTAGTAGTGCCTTTGTTTGCGGTATTTTTTATCTTCTTGTCTCAAGTAAGTTGAGTTCGGCCATGCAGGGCTTATCAGGCCCACTTTGCGCTATGATGGCCGCGTGCATTGTCCATACTTATTATAGCCATCATGATGGGCTTAAACTGATACTAAGTATTGCACTGGGGTTATTCTATACCTCGATGATTGGATGTTATCTTGGTGCCCTTTGGTTTTGGGAAAGAATAGACCTCAGTGGCCTAAGCGTTTTTGCATTAATGCTTGTGTTTGGTGGTGGCTTTTATGCTGTGCTACGGAGGCTTGAGGCGCTGATGAATCTGCCGAAATCTGAACCAAGTGCTGGAGGCCATAACTCAGTAGATAGAGACTTAAGGGCTGAGCTAGCGCTGGTAATGGAGGCAATATCAATCTTTAACTTTGCTAAGGCTAGGGAGCAGCTAAAATTGATGAGTGAACATTATCCTGATTCACCTGCGGTAATGGAACAACGTTATCACATTGAAAAGCTGTACCCTGATGAAGAGGATTATTGGGCTTGTGTGCGTGACCTGGTTAATTATGCTATCGCCCATAACGATTACACCCGGATGACGTTTGTTTTTGAAGATATTCAAAAAAATGCTCCGACTAAACAACGTGCAAAGCGTAGTCTAGAGCCCGAGTACTACCATAAGATGATGGCTGTATTTGTTGCGCATAATGACTTAAATAAAGCAGAGAAAGCCTTTTTGTTTTTAGAGCTGGCGGGTAAAAAAGACATTATTAAAGATGCCTGTCAGCTCCTTATACACGAATTTAAAGCGCGAGAAATCAGGGTCAAACAGCAACAGTATCAAATGCTGTTTGAAGGAATATCATCCCGAACTTTGAATTCTGATACAACTTAGTATTACTGAAACTAATTAGCTTTATCACACAAATAAATTTCAGTTATCTCGATAGATTTACGACTATATAGGCGCCTAGCGATTTATCCGCTGGTTTAATTATAAAGGTCATTAATTTCTCATGAAAATAAAAATAAGTATTTTTGCAATTATCACGGTTATTTTTGTTGTCCAAGCTATTAGGTTAATTAATAGTACGGGCTTAGGTCTAAAGGTTGAGCCTATGAGCTTACTTCAATGTGAAGAATTGAAAGGGCCTATTGGTGCAGAAGACATCACGATAGATTCATATAATAAAGTGGCGTATATCGGCTCAGATGATCGTCGATCTTATTTGCGTAATGGTAAGCCAACGAAAGAAAATGGTGCGATTTGGATTCTAGATTTATCTCAGCCCGATTCTCAGGCTATTCAGCTAAAAACAGATATATCAGGGGTATTCCACCCGCATGGCATTACCTTGCGTAAAGGCCCTAAGGGCGCCGCGCTTGAGCTGTATGTGGTCAATCATATTAGTGCCACTGAGCATGAGATAGATATTTTCGATATTTCAGCTCCAGGTGTATTAACCCTTCGGCGTCGGGTTAGCTATCCAGAAATGATTTCTCCCAATGATTTGGTTGTTGTGGCGAAAGATCAATTTTTTGTGACGAATGATCATGGCTTTGAACAGGCGACTGTGATGCAGACATTAGAAAATTATTTAGGCTTACCGATATCTTCTGTTACCTATTTTGACGGTAAGCAAGGACAAATAATAATTGACGGACTGAGAATGGCCAACGGGATCGAACTATCGATGGATAAACAAACCTTATATGTCGCAGAATCGCTGGGGCGCCGTGTATCACGTTATCGCCGTGGTGCATCACTGATGGATTGGACGTATCAAGATAGTGTTGAATTTGGCTTTATGGTCGATAATTTAGAGTGGAGTGATAATGGAAACTTACTCACAGCAGGGAACCCGAGGGCATTTGATTTTCTAGCGCATGTGGACGACCCGTTAAATATTTCGTCCTCTGAAGTCGCAAGCATTAATGTTACAGGAGAGACAATGCAGGCTGAGACGATATATCGTAATGATGGTGAGGCGCTTTCTAGTGCAAGTGTGGCGGTACAATTAGGTGAAACCGTTTTGATTGGCCCCGTGATGGATACCCATATTTTACGTTGTCAGGTTAAACATCCCTAAATTTATAAGCTCACTAAGATAAAAGTTTTAAGATGCCAGCCCTGTTACTGTTGGCTTGTGCCTGAATCGATATCTGAGCTTGGTCCCTGATTTGGCTTGCGGCTAAATCAGCGGTCTCTTTTGCAAAGTCAGTGTCGGTGATTCGACTTCTTGCTTCAGCGGTATTTATGCTTGAAGTCGTTAAATTCTCAATACTGCTCTCAATTCTATTACTAGACGCACCTAACTCTGAACTTCTTTCGATGGTGACTTCTGATGCATCTTTTAATACGTTGATCGCAGAGCTTGCGCCAGCTTGAGTGCTCAGATCTATATCGGCAAAACCTAAAGACTCAAATTCAGATGCTAAATCTTTTCCCTTTACAATAATGGTTGAACCAGGGTTTTCTAACTGTACGTTTAAGTCTGCGTCAGATGATAGAAGCGGCTTGCCATTGAAATTTGTATTTTCTAAAATTTTATTAGATTCATCAATCAGTTGCTTGGCTTCAGCGTCAATGGCTTGCCGGTCGGTATCATTGAGCGCTCCATTCGAAGATTGAATAGCGAGCTCTTGGATGCGGCCAATATTTTTATTTAGGCTTTGTAGAGCGCCATCCGTTACTTGTATTGAAGAAATTGCATCGCCTGAATTCCTAATAGCAGCATTAAAGCCACCAAGTTGAGCGCTCATACGTTCGGATACCGCGAGTCCTGCTGCATCGTCGCTAGCATGGTTGATCTTACTGCCAGAGCTTAACCTTTCAAAAGAAGCCGCGCTCGATTTCGAACTATTACCTGAAATACTGGGAGAAACACTATTGATAGAGAATGCCACAATAT
>Ga0209290_1001046_pt1 | contig 15183 bp, 13 predicted proteins | sample EN1Hudsemesocosm_2_FD_184632 | JGI IMG/M metagenome (GOLD analysis project Ga0209290, IMG submission 184632) | Methane-oxidizing microbial communities from mesocosms in the Hudson Canyon - EN10B Hudson Canyon (SPAdes) (version 2) | ecosystem: Environmental > Aquatic > Marine > Cold seeps... | reverse complement strand
TATTGGTGAGATGTGCGAAAGTTCTGGCATTGAGCTGCCAATTCCTCTGAACCAATAAGTAATAGGAGAAATATAGAAATCCAAACATGTTCTATTTGGCCATAAGACGGACCAAACAGGACGATTTAAAACTATCTGGCGATCTTGCCCTTAATGACTGAACGAGATGCGCCCCGGAGAGGAAAAAACCTAAAAACGACCTAAGAATAAAGAGCTAGACAATAACCCCCCTCCTGAACGCAAAAACCCTGATGAGCTGGAATTTTCAATCCAACCCAGCAGGGTTTCAATAGCATTATAAAAAAGTACTTATTCTACAAAGGCACGCTCAATCACATACTCGGCCAGGTTACCGTGACGGGTTTCGTTGAAACCTTGTTCGTCCAGAATCTTGGTAAAGTCTTTCAGCATGCTAGGGCTGCCGCACAACATGAATCTGTCATCTTCCTTATTGGGTTTTGGCAAACCTATGTCTTCATATAACTTACCGCTTTCCAACAAGTGGGTTAAACGCCCCTGGTTTTCATAATCTTCACGAGTCACGGTGGGGTAGTAAATTAATTTTTCTTTAATTAATTCACCCAAGTACTCATCTTCTGGCAAGTGATCTTTAATCAATTCCTGGTAAGCCAGCTCATCTTTGTAACGCACCCCGTGAGTTAGGATAACCTTGTCGTATTTTTCGTAGGTATATGGATCACGAATAATACTTAAAAACGGCGCTAAGCCTGTGCCAGTGCTTAACAAATACAGGTTTTTACCCGGTAACAAATCATCCACCAGCAAAGTACCTGTGGGTTTTTTGCTAATTAAAATTTCATCACCTGGCTTAATTTTTTGCAGGCGAGAGGTCAATGGGCCGTCTTGTACCTTAATGCTGAAGAACTCCATTTCTTCTTCGTAGTTGGCGCTGGCGATGCTGTAGGCGCGCATTAGGGGCTTATCTTCCACCTGTAAACCAATCATAATGAAATGGCCATTCTTAAAACGCAGGCCAGCATCTCGAGTCACCTTGAAGCTGAATAAGCTCTCGTTCCAGTGATGTACGCTGGTGACGGTTTCGGTATTAAATCCTTTCATTTTTCGCCCCTGTCTTAGGTGTTTCGTAGTAAGTTTTGATGAATCCAGAATAGACCCGGGCCTTATATTTGCAAAATGGGTAATACATCTATCAATTATCAGTTTTACAGGTATAGTGTATGGCATATACACTTAGTTGATAGTTTAAGGTCTTACATATGGACTTTCTTTGGATTTTAATCGCCTTTGGCTGCGGCTTCGTGGCCAAGCAAGTCAAATTGCCCCCCTTAATTGGTTATCTGGCGGCAGGCTTCGCCCTGCACAGCTTTGGCATTACCCCCCATGACAACTTACAAACCCTGGCCCATTTGGGCATCACCCTCATGTTATTCACCATTGGCCTGAAAATTAATTTCCATACTTTGTTGAAGGCCCAAGTATGGGCAGGTACCGGCATTCACATGTTGAGCTGGGTCATAGTGGGCAGCATGTTATTGAAAGGCCTTGCCTGGATGGGCCTTAGCTATTTAGAAAACCTGGATTGGCAATCCATCACGTTAATTGCTTTTGCCTTAAGTTTTTCCAGTACCGTGTGTGTGGTGAAACTATTAGAAGACAAGGGAGAAATGAAAAGCCGTCACGGCAAGTTGGCGGTGGGCATATTGGTCATGCAGGACCTAGTAGCCGTGATTTTTCTGGTGGTGGCCACGGGCAGCACCCCCAACCCTTACGCTGTGCTTTTACTCTTGTTGTGGCCTGCACGAAACCTCATTGGACGTTTACTTAACCAAAGTGGTCACGGGGAGTTATTGCCTTTAATTGGTTTTTTCTATGCCATGGGCGGATACGAGCTATTTACCGCGCTGAATTTAAAAGGAGACTTGGGTGCGTTAATGGCAGGGTTATTATTAAGCCAGCACAGCAAGTCGGTGGAACTGGCTAAATCTTTATTAAGTTTTAAAGATATATTTTTAATTGGTTTTTTCTTATCCATCGGCTTCACAGCCCTGCCCACAATGGATATGTTGGCGCCTATTTTTGTCATCAGTGCACTGCTGGTTATTAAGGGTGTATTGTTATTTCACACATTAGGCATGTTACGTGCCCCTGGGCGCAGTATGTTTTTGGGTAGCATGATATTAACCAACTACAGTGAATTTGGTTTAATTGTGGCGGCTTTGTGTGTGCAAAACGGCTGGCTCAGCAAGGACTGGTTAGTGATCATTGCCTTGGCGGTGAGTGTGTCATTTATTTTTACTAGTATCTTTTATGAATATGCTCACGTGGTATACGCCTACATGCGTCGCTGGGTTAAGTTTTTTGAACGCCAGCAACCCGAACCTATTTTTCACCAGCAGCTTAAACAGGCATCGGTTTTGGTCATTGGTATGGGCCGTGTAGGCCGCAGTGCCTATGATGTTTTGCAAGATCAACTGGGTGAAAAAGTGTGGGGGGTAGAGTCCGACATCGACAAGGTATACCGTCACCGCAAGCTTGGTCGCCAGGTCATTTTAGGGGACGCCGAAGATGCCGATTTTTGGGAGACCCGTGAGCTGTGGCACATTAAATTAGTGATGCTGGCCATGCCCTCGGTGAGCGACATTCACGATATTACCGAGCAGTTAAAATTAAGCGGCTACAACGGCCACATTGCCGCCATTGCCCGTTATGAAGATGAACGCCAACAACTCATCGACTTTGGGGTCGACAACGTTTTCAACTATTACGTAGAAGCCGGGGTGGGGTTTGCCGAAGAAAGTTTAAGTCTTATTCAACCGGAATCCTTGGAGACTAAAATATGAGATTTAGTTTACGACAGCTGGAAGTGTTTTTGGCCACCGCTCATTTTCAAAACGTCTCTAAAGCCGCCGACAGTTTAGCCATGTCGCAAAGTGCTGCCAGCAGCGCGTTAAAGGAACTGGAGTCGCAATTCGATATATTATTATTTGATCGTGTGGGCAAACGTTTACAGTTAAATGAACAAGGGCGGCTTATTCGCAGCCGCGCCGAAGCCTTGTTAGAACAAGCTCGCGAAGTAGAACAAGCCTTAATGCAACACAAGGATGCTGGGCCGGTTAAGGTGGGGGCGACCCTCACCATAGGCAACTATTTAGCGGTGAGTATTTTAAGCCGTTTAAAGTCTGAACAACCGGAGGCAGAGGTGAGTTTAAGCGTGGCCAATACCCAGCAGATTATGGAGCGGGTACTTAATTATGACCTGGACATCGGCATGATTGAGGGGGAAGTGCAGCACAGCGAACTGGAAATTATTGCCTGGCGTGAAGATGACCTGTGTGTGTTTTGTGCCCCAGGTCACCCCCTAGCCAAACAACCATTGATCAGCGACCAGGATTTAATTGATCACCATTGGGTGTTGCGCGAAACAGGTTCTGGTACCCGTCAGGCATTTGATCGTGCCTTACATGGCATATTGTCTAACATAAAAGTGAACCTTGAATTGCAGCACACCGAAGCCATAAAAAATGCCGTGAGCAGTGGCCTGGGCTTAGGTTGTTTATCACGAATTAGTTTACAAGATGCATTTAAGCGCGGTGATTTAATTGAACTCAATGTGCCGCAGCGTGACTTTAAGCGAGTGCTGTATTTTATCATGCACAAAAAGAAATACCGCAGTGCCGGTGTGCAGCGTTGGCTGGATTATTGTGAAAGCATGTAGCGATTATTCACTACCTCTAGCTTAAACTTAAAATTGTAAACCCAGCCTGCCTGCAGTTGAATTGCTTGCTATTGAGATCGCAGTGCATACCTCCTGTAGGCTTGCTTCGGCATCCCTGCCTCAGACATCTCCATAGCAAGCACTTCAACTACGAGCAATATTAGTCCTTCTGCTACTCTTTTATTTGCAAACCTGATCAGCCGCCATCTATAAACTTAGAAGCTGCGTTAATCCTCTTGGGGTGTTTGAGGCAGGGGGTGCCGAAGCAAGCTTACAAGGATGTATTTACAGCGCACCCAAGAGGGTTAACGCAGTTTTTAAGTTAGCAGGCCGTCAATTTATCGAATCTTATCTAGCCAGCCTCTAAGCCACATGGGCCACCTTCTCAGGTATTTTCTTCGGCAACATAATTTTCCATTGGGCGCCCCCTGCCAAAGGTGAAATAAGCTCTATGGCCCCCTTTAGACTGCCGGTTACCTGATTGTGGACAATGTTCATGCCCAACCCGGTACTGCCCGACGCGCGCTTAGTAGTGACAAAGGGATCAAACACAGATTCACGAATATCTTGCGCTACGCCCACGCCATTGTCCGTCACCATGATTTGCATACCGTCATTCAGGTCACGGGCCGATATTTCAATTTTCCGGTCTTGTTGGCCTTCAAAAGCATGCACCGCCGCATTCATAATTAAATTGGTAATCACCTGGGTTAGGTCACTGCCATGGGTGGTAATGTGTAAACGCTGATCGATGTCCAGCGTGCATTTTATTTTACTGCGTAGAAACTCGGCGGCCAGGGATGTAGTGATACGGGTGGCCAATTGAAACAGATTGTGGTCATGCACTGAATCATCAATGCGATCCACCGCGGCATATTTAAAGTTCTGCACTAGATCAATGGCCCGCTCTAAATTACTGGAGACGGTGGCCATAATTTCTTTGCTCTGCTCCATATACAGTTTCATGGCTGAGGCAGTTAAGGAGTTATCTTCAAAACTTTTGGCCACTTTTTTAAGTTGCTCCACATGCAAACTGTGCCCAGTTTTGGCGATGCCCAAGGGCGTATTAATTTCATGGGCCACCCCCGCCACTACGCCCCCTAACGACGCGAGTTTTTCCTGGCGAATCAGCAGGGTTTGGGTGCGCTTTAAACTTTGCATAGCGCCCTCCAGATGGGCGGTACGCATGGCTACCTTGCCCTCCAAATCCGCTTCGTATTCGGTGCGTTCAATCTCGGCGGCAATGCGCCCACCAAAGATTTGAAAAACGGTTTGTACAAAATCGATATTTTTTATGGGCGCTTTATACAAGGCCACGGTTAATCCCATGACCTTGCCGCTGGAGTCATGCAAAGGAGTTCCCACATAACCGCTTATGCCCATATCCACCAGCAATTGGTCCTTAGGAAATAAACCTGTGATGCCATCCGGATAAAGGCACACACTGTTGTCGGCCACATCGGCACAGGGTGTATGCTCCAAGCTGTACTCCATGTTATCCACCACCTGGCCGCCGGCCACCAAAGCGATGGTACGGGACATGTTTGCTTTTCTATCGAGGCGAGCAATAAAGGTAAAATCTGCCCCTATGGCTTCATGTAATTTAATAGTAATGGTATCGAAAAACGCTTTGCCATAATTATTCGAAACCCCCTCTATGATGTTTCGCAGTATTTTTTCCATTATTGCCACCCGTATTAGAACCTCTGTTAGAACTTCCCAGCTACTATTAATAACTATAGCCTTATCCCATGGGCCTTAGAGCGCCCTTCTAGACCCTTTTTTGATAAAAATAGGTTTTTTTTATACACACGCTTGATAAGGGTGTGAGTTACAATGGTTTTATTATTTCTTTAGAAAATACGGTTATGCACAATCAAATTATCCAGCAGGTTAATACCTGGTTAGACCAAGTGGTGATCGGCTTAAACCTGTGCCCGTTTGCGGCCAAACCCCAGCGCGCCAATCAGATTCATCTGCACGTTTTTAGCGGTAAGTCCGATAAAGACCTTTTAGAATGCTTGCAACAAGCCATGCTGGAGCTGGAGGCAAAGCCTGCCCAGGAAAGAGAAACTACGGTGATTATTATTGAAAATCACCTGAAGAGCTTCGAGGATTACAATCAGTTTTTGGATTTAAGCGATGCCTTACTGGAGCAAGAAGATTGGCATGGCATTATCCAACTGGCCAGCTTTCACCCTCAGTATCAATTTGCCGGCACCCAGCCCCAAGACCCTGAAAACCTCACCAATCGCGCCCCCTACCCATTGCTGCATTTAATTCGTGAAGACAGCATTGAAGACGTGCTAAGCAAGTACCCAAACCCTGAAGCTATCCCCGAAACTAACATTAAACGTATGCAGTCACTTACCCAGCAAGACAAGCTGCGCCTGTTCCCGTTTTTATTTGGCGGCAAAGCGTAAAAGCACAGCCAAATCTACCCTCTTTACGCCAGCGGCCACTAAACAGACGTCTTTAACCCAAGGCTAGTGGCCTAAATCCGGCTATATTAAGGCTAATGGAAGCGCCGATTGCAGGATGCAGTTCGACCCGTACAGGGTATTTGCCCACTGATAGCCATCAGGTTGCCTATGGATCAGCAATTCGTTAAACGCAGTGACATGGATTTTTTAAATCGCTCACTTCCGGGTGTGTTGTTGTATGCGGTTATCTGGCCATTGCTGGCCTGGAGCACAGACTTCTATCTATACGCCCCCAGCTTCACGTTAATTTTCTCTGGTGCCTTCATGGGCATTAGCCTGTTGCGCCTAATTCATGCCTTAAGCACCAAATTCATCTACCGCCAATATCCTGATACCTGGCGGGCCCTGCTATTTTTATTGGGCATCGCGCAGGCTGCCACCCTTAGTACCCTAGTGGTGTTGATGATTAACCAGGCGCAATACCATCAGTGGGTCATTACTAGCTTACTGATTGTACTCACGGTCATTGGCGGCGCTGCTTCCACCCTGGCCCCCAAACCCAGGTTTACACAAAGCTATCTGGCGTTGTTAAGCATTCCTGGTGCCCTGGCCTGTTTTTTTTCAGACGAATTTCGTTACCTTGTGCCGCTGTTTGTCATGTGTTGGTTATATTCACTGTTCAGTGCTAGACGCTTTTTTAAAGAATACCGACGCGCCTTTACCGTTGAGAGCAAACTAAAGGAGAACCAAAAGAAGCTGGAAAAACTTAATCAAACCGACCCACTTACCGGCATATTTAACCGCCAGTATTTTGATGACGCCTTAAGCATTCAGTGGGACCTGGCATCACGCTCTCACACACATCTATCTATATTATTTTTAGATTTGGATTTTTTTAAGCGGGTAAACGACCAGTACGGTCACTTAGTGGGAGACAAGGTTTTGTGCCATGCGGCCAAGCTGCTGAAGGATAAAGCCAAACGCAAAAGCGACATGATTGCCCGTTACGGCGGCGAAGAGTTCGCCATTATTTTGCCCATTACCCAGCATCAAGATGCCATGGAACTGGCGCAGTCCATTCGCCAAAGCCTGGCCAAACAAGTGTTTGTAGATGGGGAGCACAATATAAAATTAACCATTAGCATAGGGGTGAACAGCACCCTGCCCGACAAACAACAAAATTGGTTAACGTTTTTGGATCAAGCAGATCAGGCCTTGTATCAGGCCAAGGCTCAGGGGCGTAATTGCGTGGTGAGTTATCAGGATACGGTATGTAACCTTAAGTGGCGAAACCCTAGCTAACCAGGTTAGGCTGGCTCAAGGTCGGTGACAGGCACTTCAACATCGGCTTCATTCCATTCACACAACAGCTCGGCCAACATTTTGGATTGCTGGTGTAAAAATTCCAATTCCTGCTGATTATCTTTACTGCTGGTATGCACCGGCACCTTTAACAAACGAGACACCAGCGGATGCTTGGGGTCCTTCATCTTGTTCATTTCAAGGGTCCAGCGAATGTTATGCACAATCATGCGATAGGCCACCAACTTGGTATTTAAACCAATGAGGCTGTGGTCTGCCACATCACGGAAATATTTATGCTCAAGGCCCAGTAAAATGGCGTTGCTTTCGGCTTGTACCGTGGCACTACGTTTGCGCCCGGTAATCATGGACAGGGTGCCCACCACTTCACCTGGGTTGATGACGTTTAGGCTTTGTTCGCCGGCGTCGGTATACACGGCGATTTGCCCCTTAAGCAAGAAGAATAATTTGCCATCGGCATCGCCCTTGCTCATGACATTATCGCCAGCCTTCACCCGTACGTATTCGCTGAGGCTTAATACCAGCTCATATTGAGCCGGGTCCAGCTGTACCAAATCTTTAAAAAAGGTCACGCTGCGCACACGACGCTGAAGAGCTTCGCTGCTGTATTCTTCGCGAGTTAATTTTTGCATACTATATTACTACCAGTGCCTATGCCGAGTGCCGTATGAGTAGGCATTCAATTCTCATACCAAATCTAATGCTTCGACATACTAACAGCATTAGGCTGCACTTCTATGACCGAATGCTTAGAAAACTATGACTTAAGTCTTATTAACAGAGAAAACAATTTTCCAGCTGGCGTCTTGAGACCAAGGCACCAATACCTAAGTACTGGTTTTGTACAACAAACAGGCTTTAATGGTGGTTTTGTATATGGACAGCCGTGAGAGCCGCAGACCCTAGCTGGGTATCAACCATTAAGGGTCGCGGCGTGATCTATATTTATTTCAGCATATGGGCCAGCATAAGAGCGGCCGACTCTTGAGGGATCTCGATCATGGGTGCGTGACCCACATTAGGCCACACATGGGCGCTTACGTTAGGAATGAGCGCACTGAAGGTATCGATGTTTTTATAGTTGATCACCCGGTCTTGCTCGCCCCACTGCACTTGGGTAGGTACTTGAATACTTTTAAGTACCGCCTTAAAACCTTCCCCCTGGCCCACCTGCATGTCTTTAAACAGCTTGTCGTGCAGCGGCTTTAACATTTGAGCGCGCTCGGCACTCACCAAGGAAATAGGCCAGGGTACAAACGGTGGCTGCTCCAGAGCAAAGTTCATAAGACGTTTAAAACTGGCAGTGTCTACCACCACGAGGGGGTTATTGCCCTTCTCCAGCAAATCTTGCATCACGGACCTGTGATCATGAATACCGGCTGGGTCCAAAAGAGTGGCACTGATGACTTGCTGTGGATAATTAGCAGCATAAACGGCACTGATGGCGCCGCCCATGGAATTACCAGCCAAATGGAAACGAGTGAGGCCCACGGCCTGTGCAAACTCGTGCACCCACAATACCTGGTTGCTTAAGCTGTAATTCAGCGACATGTCTTTAACGCTTTTGCCATGGGCTGGCAGATCGATGATCACCACATGAAAGTCATCTTTAAAGGCCCGCGCAAAACGCAGCCAGTTTTCTTTATAGGCGGCAAAACCATGAATTAACAAAACGGTGGGTTTGTTGCCGGCGTGTTGGTTTTCAAGATAAGAAATCTCGCCCACACTGATTTGGGTGGTTTTTTCAGTGAGCTCGGACAGGCTCGCCTCAAACGCCATGGCCCCTGCATAAATCTCCTGTTTATAGGCATTGCCAAGACCGTAATAGCCTCCAGACAAGAGCCCCAGGGCCACCACCAACGCGATCAGTTTTTTCATGTGTACTCCAATTATTATAAATTCCAGTGTAACCCGCCCATGGTAGCCCGTTTTGGAAAGAAGTGGTCATATTGTCTAGCCCACCGCCTGTGGAAGACCAGTATAAGGCGGGCCCAGATCACTGACTACGCCTTTCAAAGACAGTATTAGGCCAATTCAGCCAGCCAAGGGCTAAGTCTTTGAAAAAAAACATAAATCGTCTCTTGACAGAAACCCTCAAAATGAGAATAATGCGCCCCGCTTCAAGGCTACATAGCTCAGTTGGTTAGAGCACATCACTCATAATGATGGGGTCCCAGGTTCAAATCCCGGTGTAGCCACCAAATTCTAAAAACCCGATATTTTAACGAATGTCGGGTTTTTTTATGTCTGGGAGAAAGAGACCCAGGTTAACTGTTTCATATTCTGGCGGTGTAGCCACCAAATTCTAAAAACCCGATATTCTCACGAATATCGGGTTTTTTTATGCCTGGGAGAAAGAGACCGTTATGTTGCTCCTGAAATTTTAGCTTTCAATATTTAGAGCAGCACCCTTCCCTGGGCATAAAAAAAGGCAGCCTAGGCTGCCTTGTTCAATGCTTTTGTTTTTTTAGGCCCCGGCCAATTTCACTTGGCTATTGCCTAGCAGTTTGCTGATTTGGCGCTTGTTGTAATACACAAGGAAGAAAGCCGCCTCACCTTTATAGTTCGTCACTTTATCCTCAATGAATTCCCATTTGCGGCCCACCGCGCCCAGATCCTTTTTAATGGCGGCGGCCAGCTTTATTTTTTCAAACTTTTTAAGACGCTGCTTAAATATTTTAGCCATCTTAGTAGGGTCTACTGAATCATTGGTAGAAATAGACATAGTGCCGTACAGGGCACTGGAGATATCAAAATATCGTGCCGACATCACCTCAACACTCAAAGCCATAAGGGCTAACTGTTCAGACAAATTAGATTCACGATGAATCACTTCCCCTATTTTTTTATATACCAAACTTAAATAGTCGCGGTAATCGTTACGCACAGGTACTGGAATGATGTAACCAGCACCGTCTACAAAATCAAATTTTAAATTGGGGCGAAGTTTACTCCAACTGGCTTTCAACTCGGCTGCAGCCAAAGAATCTTGTTTATCGTAAGCGGCCAGCGATTGATCGGCCAGTGCTAAGTACTTTTGGTAGTCTTCCTGATAACGGCCATCACCATCGGTGAGGCTATACATGTAAAAGGCCGACATGGATTGGCTAACGCTGAGAGCATGCTCGGTTAACGCAGAAGCCGCCGAAGCGAGCTGACTGGTGGCAACCAAAATTAGTAATAAAATTGTTCGACAAAGACCTAGCATAATAAACTCCCCCGCTTTGTTGTTTTTTTGTAACGGACGTCACAATATAAACCGAGTTCAGTTTAGGGGACAGTAAAAACTGAGGGAGTAAGCCAATAAATGCACCATTTTGGACAAAACTGGGTTGGCGGGCACTAACTAAGAGAAAGGACTAAGACGCCATAGCCAGTATGGCGCCTGGGATGGCTATAAAGCGGCCAGCGCTTTCTGGCTATTAACAATGAGCTTATTGATTTTTTTCTTATTGTAATAAACCAGTAAGAAGGCCGCTTCTTGATTGTAATTAATCACACCGCCCTCAATAAACTGCCACTTACCCGACACCGAGCGCAGGTTCTTTTTAATGGTTTTATCATTCACCTGGGTCTGCAATTTAGCCAGGCGCTGCTTCATATTTGCTGCCATGGCCTGTGGGTCAATCTCAAATAGGCTGCTAGACAGGGTGAACACCCCCATAGTGGCATTGGACACATCAAAGAAACGAGCTGCCATCACTTCCACATCCAGAGCGATCAGGGTTAATTGCTCGACCAGGTTACTGTCACTGATGATGGTTTTCCCCACCAGCTGATAAACATTTTCTAGATAGTTTCTATATTGAATCCGCATAAAACTGGGTACGTTAAACTCGCTTTCGGCGGTAATTTCATAGTCTTTTTCTTTTTGAATGTTCGCCCATAAGGGTTCAAGTTCGGTAACCAGTTTGGGGGCTTGTTTTTTAAGGGCCTGGAAATGATCGTGTGCCTGGCTTAGGAATTTCTTATATTCAGCCTGATACCTTTCATCGCCTTCGGTGAGGCTATACATGTAAAAAGCAGATATGGCCTGGCTGGTGGCCATGACATGTTGGTTTAACAGGGAATTTGCTAGGGCCCCATGACTGAGCATTATCAAAACGACTATCACGAAGGGTCGGAAAATATGGGGCATGGGAACTCCTTTTTATTATTATTTACATTACCGTTCATACTACCTTAACGGCAAAAAACTCGGCAGCCCAAAAGCTTAAAAAATCCTACTTCACCGATGTTTTTTGTCAATGGATCAAAGGGCTAAAAATGTTTGGCACGGGCGTCACAAATAACAGCCCCACCCTCATTGATACAGCCCTGCTCACCAACAGCAGCCTTAGTTTTTCACGAGCACCTGATGAATTTTATTTTTGGTTGCATACACCACAAAGTAGGCACTTTGCCCCTTATAATTCACCACGCTGTTTTCTACAAATTCCCACTTTGACTTGGCAGAGGCAAGACTGTTTTTCATGCCAGCTTCGCTGCTGTTGGCCAAACTTACTAACCTGCCTTTTACATCGGCACTGATAATTTGCGGGTTCAATTTTTTCATGTCGCTAGTGAACAAAGACTCGGTGCCGTCATAGGTGCTAGAGATATCAAAGAAACGGGCGGCTAGGGCTTCAACTTGCACAGTGGTTAATAATTTTTGGTCTTTGGCACTTGAGTAGTTGGTTTTTTGTTTATCCACTAACTGATACACATCCGACAGGTAGGCTCTAAAATCCTGACGCACTCGACCATCCACTTCCCAGCCGTAATCCACATGGTATACCAGAGTTAACTCGCTACTGAAGCCTTGCCACCTGTGCAGCAACGCTTCACCCTGCTCGCCATTTTCGCGCACATATTGCTTAAGTAACATTTCGGACTGTTTCTTAAAACGGGTAAATTCACGCAGGTATTTTTCGTTACCCTCAGACAAACCCTGCATGTAAAAAGCCGACATGGCCTGGCTGGTGAGCTTTACATGGTTAAGCAGGGTTTCGCTGGCAAAGACAGAAGACATGACAAACAGAGTACTGAACACCACTAAACAAATACTGCGAACACAATTCATCTTCTACACTCATTCTTATTATTTGGAGATACAGCAATAGCTTAAAATTTAATATACCTCCTAGAGTGGTACAAAAGAATGATTTGCGTCGTTTAATTGGTACATTTATGTCAAAAAGCCCTTTTACACATTAAAAGCTAGTAATTACTTTCAAAGGTACTGACTAATCCATCCTTTAAGTTGTGACTCGGGCAATGCCCCCGCCATGTCCCCCACTACCTTGCCCTGTTTAAACACCTTTAGAGTAGGAATGCTGCGAATGGCAAAACGGGCGGCCAATTGCTGCTCGGACTCGGTATTCACCTTCACAAAAATGGCCTTGCCGCACATTTCCGTGGCCAGCTTGGCAAATACTGGGGCCATCATCTTGCACGGCCCACACCAGGACGCCCAAAAGTCCACCACCACAGGCAACTCACTGCGACTGGTTAACTTGGTAAACAGCGCCTCGTTAGCCTCCAATACCTCACCGCTTAAGAGGCTCTGCTGGCATTTACCGCACTTGGGGTTGTCCTGAAGGCGCTCGCTAGGCACACGATTAACACCCAAACACTGATTACACACTAAATTCATACAACACCCTTAATTTTATACATTTGCACAGAATATGGGTTTTAAAAGGTGATTTTCAAGGTTTTCTCAAGTCCTATGGGTCGCGCACAGGGTGCACTCGGTTGATGCCACCCCGTGGCCGACTGTGCCCCCTCCCTAATCCAGGTGCTAAACCGCCCATAAATTTGCTAAAATACGCCCCTTACTTTTTGGGCTGTATTGTATGTCTTTACCTGTAATTATTATTGGCGCCGGTGCCGCCGGACTCATGTGTGCTATCTCTGCCGCCCAAAATGGCAAGCAGGTCACCGTGCTTGACCACGCCAACAAGGCAGGTAAAAAAATCCTCATCAGTGGCGGTGGCCGTTGTAACTTCACCAATCTGTATACCGAGCCAAGCAACTTCCTGAGCGAAAACCCGCATTTTTGTAAATCGGCGTTAAAGCGTTACACCCAGTGGGACTTCATTGCCCAGGTAGATAAAGTCGGTTTGCCCTGGAGCGAGAAGAAGCTGGGGCAACTATTCAGCGATAACAAGAGTGAAGCCATCCTAAATATGCTGCTGGATCAGTGTGAAGAGCTGGGTGTAAAAGTTCAGCTGGATTGCAAGATCAACCAAATTGAAAAAAATGCCGATGACAGTTTCACCCTGGCAAGCAGCCAAGGTGACATTAACTGTACCTCTTTAGTGATCGCCACCGGTGCCATGAGTTTCCCAACCATGGGAGCCACAGATTTTGGTCACCGTATTGCCAAGCAGTTTAATATGAAACTGACTGATACTCGCCCAGGCCTAGTGCCTTTCACTTTCGATGCCTTCGAGAAAAAACGCTTTGACGGTTTGAGCGGCGTGAGCATGGACAGCGACATTGAATGCAACGGCCAAAGCTTTCGTGAAAATATCTTATTTACCCACAAGGGATTGTCCGGCCCTGCTGTGTTACAAATCAGCTCGTACTGGCAGCCAGGCAATACCATCACGGTTAACTGCTTGCCCGACCTTAATCTGGGCCAGCACCTTAAAGACCAACAACAAAAACACCCTAACAAACATTTAATTAAAATTCTTAAAAACCATTTCCCCGAACGCACGATTAAAGCGTTTTGTGATCCCATGGATACTTCAAAACCATTGCAAAATTACAAACACAGCGAACTGGAAGACATCGCCAATTTATTTCAAAAATGGCATTTCATTCCTAGCGGTACCGAAGGTTATAAAAAAGCCGAAGTTACCTTGGGCGGCGTGAACACGGATGAAGTAAGTTCAAAAACATTTGAAGCTAAAAATGTAAAAGGTTTGTACTTTATTGGCGAAGTACTGGATGTAACCGGACACTTGGGGGGCTTTAACTTTCAGTGGGCCTGGGCCAGTGGTTATTGCTGTGGGCAGGCTGTGTAATGTTGTGATGCGATATTAAAGTTTGAACACAAACACTAAAACTCAGCTACTAATGCAGCATTACGCTCACCAAAGGGAGGTGCAAAGTTCTTGTTTATTAAATTTTGGATATCATGTTCCGAAAATAGCTGTTCAATTGGCATAAGGTTCTTGTAGCCCCCTTCATCACAAATCAATACATAAGCCGTATGTGATGCTGTAAACGCTACCAATCCTAAATCAAGCCTATATGCTTATCTTAATCTATAACTTCATGGGAATGTCGGGTCCAGGCAGGAAAGCCCTGAAACCCTGATGTACCCTACCCTGTTATGTGTCAACGATGGAGAGGGATTAGCCAGCTTCTTCCCTGTGCTGAAGTCCTGACATTGCCGTGAAGTTATCCTATCGCTCGTGCTTGTCTTCCTGCATAGAGCTTATCGAGCGGAGGTCTTTGAGTAGCCAAGTTAAACTGAAAACAGGTGCTTGATCCGCTATAATATATTCTTATAAATTATCAAAAAATGAGATCCAAGAGCAATGCGACCAACCGTTTGGCTAAAACCCGGAGTCCTCATTATTTATGGCGCTTCACTAGATGCAGCAATACACAAGCATCACTCCATTCAGCTTGTGTGGCCCACATCAAGTGCTGTTTGCAAATTCAATGAAGATGAAATATCGGGTCCACTAATCATCAACTCTCAGGTTGAGCACCAATTACAGATGGACGCAGGCTGGGTGA
>Ga0209290_1001045_pt1 | contig 15189 bp, 13 predicted proteins | sample EN1Hudsemesocosm_2_FD_184632 | JGI IMG/M metagenome (GOLD analysis project Ga0209290, IMG submission 184632) | Methane-oxidizing microbial communities from mesocosms in the Hudson Canyon - EN10B Hudson Canyon (SPAdes) (version 2) | ecosystem: Environmental > Aquatic > Marine > Cold seeps... | reverse complement strand
AATGTTTGAGAAGCCTAAGTTCAGAGACTTTGTGCGAGGCATGGACGAAAATGAAAAAGCTTTTTTAGTGGGAGCCCTCAGCCAGATATTGCACGGCAAACAGCAACTCGGCTTCGAGGCAATGGTGGACATTCTAAAAACTCAGAAGCTGGCTAAATGGAGTTTGATCACCATCATCCCAGCCTACTACAAGCCAACAAAAGAAGTTTTTGTGAAACCCACCACGGCGAAAAACATTCTGAAACATTTTGAAATTGCAGACCCTATTTATAAGCCCGCACCCACCTGGGATTTCTATAAAAAATACAGAACACTTATTAATGATGCCAAAAAGACGGTAGACAAAAACCTTTCACCATCCAACGCCGCTTTTTCTGGTTTTTTAATGATGACCGTTAAATAGCCGGCCTCGCTTTTTACCTTTAGCCATAAAAAAAACCCGCCGAAGCGGGTTTTTTTACAACTCTAAATACACCAAAGCCAATTAAGCTTCTGGCGCATCTCCAGCTGCTGCGGCTTCAGCCAAAGCTTCTTTAATAGAAAGCTTAATGCGTCCACGCTGATCAACGTCCAAACACTTAACCTTAACCATTTGGCCTTCTTTCAAGTAATCGCTTACAGCGTTAACACGCTCTTCGGCAATTTGAGAGATGTGAACCAAACCGTCTTTACCTGGCAGGAAGTTAACAAAGGCGCCGAAGTCTACAATACGCACAACCTTACCTTCGTAAGTTTCGCCCACTTCAGCTTCAGCAGTAATGCCCGCAATCATATCAACAGCAGCCTGAAGCGCTACGGCGTCATCACTGTAGATCTTAACAGTACCGTCGTCATCGATATCTACAGAGGCACCCGTTTGCTCAGTAATAGAGCGAATAGTTGCGCCGCCTTTACCGATGATGTCGCGGATCTTGTCGGTGTGCACTTTCAAAGTGTGGAAACGCGGTGCGTTGTCACTCACTTCTGCACGGCCTGCTTCAATCACCTTGTTCATTTCTGCAAGAATGTGCAAACGAGCGGCCAGTGCCTGCTCTAGTGCAATTTGCATAATTTCTTCAGTGATGCCTTCGATTTTAATGTCCATTTGTAGGGCATTAATACCGCGAGCTGTACCGGCAACTTTAAAGTCCATGTCACCTAAGTGATCTTCGTCGCCGAGAATGTCGGTCAATACAGCAAAACCGTCATCTTCTTTAACCAGACCCATGGCGATACCTGCAACAGGCGCCTTCAAAGGAACACCGGCATCCATCATGGCCAAACTTGCACCACAGACAGAAGCCATAGAGCTTGAACCGTTAGATTCAGTAATTTCACTTACCACACGAATGGTGTAAGGGAACTCTTCCTGACTTGGCAGCACAGCGGCAACACCGCGACGCGCCAAACGGCCGTGGCCAATTTCGCGACGGTTAGTGCCGCCCATACGACCCGCTTCACCTACTGAGTAGGGAGGGAAGTTGTAATGCAGCATGAAAGGGTCGCGACGCTCGCCTTCCAGTGCGTCAATCATCTGTGCATCGCGAGCGTTGCCCAGAGTAGTCACAACGATGGCCTGAGTTTCACCGCGAGTGAACAGAGCCGAACCGTGGGCTTTTGCCAACACGCCAACTTCAACGTCAATGCCGCGAACGGTAGTGGTGTCACGACCATCAATGCGTGGCTCGCCGGCTACAACTGCGCGACGAACGGTTTTCTTTTCTAACTTAGCAAAGGCTTTCTTAACGTCGTCGCCGTCAATACCGGCTTCTTCGTTGCTCAGCGCTTCAACGGCTGCAGTGCGTAGCTCACCGAGACGCTCATAGCGCTTTTGCTTGTCTGTGATACGGTAAGCTTCCGCTACACCTTCACCAGAAGCTGCCACAAGTGCTGCTGTTAAGCCTTCTTTTTCTGGCTCTGGCTGCCAATCCCAAACGGGCTTGCCGGCGTCACGTGCCAATTCTTCACAAGCCTGAACAACCACTTGCATCTCTTGGTGAGCGTAAAGTACCGCGCCCAACATGATGTCTTCTGGCAATTCATTGGCTTCAGACTCAACCATTAATACCGCGTCTTTAGTACCGGCAACAATCATGTCGAGTTCTGAAGCGGCAGTGGCTTCGAAGCTTGGGTTTAAAATGTAGCCGTCAGTTTCAGTGTAACCTACGCGACAACCGCCAATGGGGCCCGCAAAAGGAATGCCCGAAATAGACAAAGCAGCTGAAGTACCAATCAAAGCGGCGATATCAGGATCGTTAGCTTTGTCGGTAGACATTACAGTACACACCACCTGAACTTCATTCATGAAGCCATTAGGGAACAGTGGGCGAATAGGACGGTCAATCAGACGAGATGTGAGGGTCTCTTTTTCATTTGGACGACCTTCACGCTTGAAAAAACCACCGGGAATCTTGCCGGCCGCATAGGCTTTTTCAATGTAGTGTACTGACAAAGGGAAAAAGGGTTGATCAGGTTTAGCTTTTTTCGCGCCAACTACCGTTACCAGTACTGAGGTTTTTCCTACAGACACTAATACCGAACCAGTGGCCTGACGCGCAACGCGGCCAGTTTCCAAAGTGACCGTTTGATCACCGAATTGAAATGATTTAATTACAGGATTCACGATTATATCCTTTTCTTTTTTCAGAATTTTTTCAGAGTTTTTTAGGCTTTCTTACGTTTGTTAACCTGGCTATTCGACTCGTGTTTTTCCAGAAGCCAAACTTTCCAAAAGCCAGATATTACATAACTAACAAACATCAAAAACAATTAACAATTGAAAAACCAATAATGTTACTCACTAGAGTAACGCTACCAAACACCCTTATTGATGGATGGTAGAAAAAAAAGTGCCCGCAAGCGGGCACCGTTTCGAATCTTAGCGACGTAGGCCAAGCTTCTGGATCAGAGACTGATAACGTCCCAGGTCCTTGCCTTTCAAGTAATCCAGCAACTTGCGACGCTGGTTTACCATACGGATTAATCCGCGGCGTGAGTGGTGATCGTGCTTGTGATCGGCAAAGTGACCTTGCAACTTATTAATGTTGACGGTCAACAGGGCTACCTGCACTTCCGGAGAACCGGTATCACCTTCAGACTGCTGATGCTCTTTAACGATTGCATCTTTTTCAATTGCACTTAGTGCCATAACAAATACCTCTTTGTTAAATATGCCAACCGCTTACGCGGCGTTAATAAAAGGCCTACCCGTGCATATTTACAGATAGGTCCTGTCCAGGGGCAGTTGCCCGCCCCTAAGTTAGTTTAGCGACTAAACGCTTGGGCGCCACTCGGCCGTCGTCAGTCAGCTCTCCAATGCCTAAAAAATCGCCATTTTCGAGGAAGACGCGCACCATATCACCTTCTTCACCCACCTGAAAGACCTGTGAGTCCATCACGGGGTTACCTAAACTGAAATAATAAGCCGTAGATTCAGGTAAGGTCAGTGCGACAAGGTCTTCAACTGGCGCGTCCATCGGCAATAAGTAGTGATCTAGCACCGAAGGGTCACTCTCACCCAGCTCAGCTTCTAGAGTCTCTAGACTTACCGATTGCCCCTCGTGAAAGGCCCCAGCGGCACTGCGGTGCAGGGTTTGCACATGTGCTCCACAGCCCAGCTCTAGCCCCAAATCTTCGGCAATAGAGCGCACGTAAGTGCCTTTACTGCAATGTATCTCAACGTCCGCTTCAGCGGCTGCACCGGGCCTAAAGGCCAGTAACTTGATCTCAAATACCGTTATCTTGCGAGCTTTGCGCTCCACCTCAATACCTTCTCGCGCCAGCTTATATAGGGGCTGACCATTGTGCTTTAAGGCCGAGAACATGGAGGGCACTTGTTCGATTTCACCTGCAAACAACTGCAGTGACTTTTCTACCTGCTCGTGAGTGAGGCTGTCAGTCGGCTGCTCTTGAACGACTTCGCCATCGGCATCACCCGTATTGGTAATAACACCAAAGCGGAAAGTGCTGCGATAACGCTTGTCAGCGTCGAGCAAAAACTGTGAAAATTTAGTAGCTTCACCAAAACACAGAGGTAACACACCGGTAGCTAATGGGTCTAGGCTACCGGTGTGGCCTGCTTTGGCCACAAAAAAGAGGCGCTTGGCAATCTGCAGAGCTCGGTTCGAGCTCATGCCCGTAGGCTTGTCCAGAATGAGCACACCGTTAACCGGCCGACCTTTGCGAGTACGACCCACTTAGTTAGAACCCGACTCGTCGTTAGACTCTGAACCTTCAGGCAGGTTTTTACGATCGGCTTCCATCGCTTTGTCGATCAAATTCGACAGCTGCTGACCTTTTACTGAGGTTTTGTCGTAGAGAAACTGAAGCCGTGGCGTTGTCCGCATGTCTAACAATTTCGCTAACTGAGAACGCAAGAAACCAGCCGCATTATTCAATGCTTTTGCTGATTCTTCGGCCTCCTCATCATTTTCAAGGTCAACAAAAGTAATAAACACCTTCGCGTAAGCCATGTCCCGGGTAACGGTAACGTCATTGATATTCACCATACCCACGCGTGGGTCGCGAATTTCAAATTGTATCAGTTGCGCCAAGTTGCGCTGAATCGCGTCTGCCACACGATCCGCGCGCTTAAATTCCCGAGCCATTGCTCAATACCTCTGTACTACTCAATATGTTTCTATTACGAGATGAAAGAATGGCGCTTAAAGTTCGCGCGCCACTTCCTTCACATCGAATACTTCAATTTGATCGCCAACTTTAACGTCGTAGTTCTTCACGCCGATACCACACTCAACACCGTTGCGAACGTTTTCAACGTCATCTTTAAAGCGACGAAGAGACTCTAACTCGCCTTCATAGATCACAATATTGTCACGCAATACGCGAATGGGCTTGCTGCGATATACGGTACCTTCTACCACCATACAACCAGCCACTTGACCAAACTTCGGCGAGCGGAACACTTCGCGAACGTCGGCGATACCAACAATCTCTTCAATGCGCTCTGGATCCAACATACCAGACAGAGCGGCTTTCACTTCATCTAACAGTTGGTAGATGATGCTGTAGTAACGAATCTCAACACCTTCTTGCTCGGCGTTCCGGCGCGTTGACGCGGCGGCACGAACATTAAAGCCTAGGACGATAGCGCCAGAGGTAATGGCTAGGTTCACATCATTTTCAGTGATACCACCAACACCTGAGGAGATAACATTCACTTGAACTTCGTCGTTGCCAATCTCGGCCAGTGAACTCAACAAGGCTTCCAAAGAACCGCGCACATCAGCTTTAACCACAACCGATAGAATTTTCTTCTGCCCGCCTTCCATACCGGCAAACATGTTTTCAAGCTTGGCGGCTTGCTGACGCTTCATGCGATCGGAGCGCTCGCGCTCAACACGCATTTCAGCAATGCCTTTCGCTTTACGCTCGTCGCTCACCACAACCATTTCGTCGCCGGCATCGGGCGGAGAATCTAAGCCCAGAACCTCTACTGGTGTAGACGGGCCTGCCTCGGTAACGGTCTTGCCAAATTCATTCACCATGGCGCGAACACGACCAATACTTTGGCCGGCCAACAACATGTCACCACGACGTAGGGTGCCGTCCTGAACCAGTATAGTTGCCACTACACCTCGGCCTTTGTCCATACGTGATTCTACAATCACACCTTTGGCGGGAATGTCTGAGGCCGCTTGAAGCTCAAGCAATTCAGCTTGTAGAGAAATAGCCTCAAGCAAGCGGTCAACTCCGTCACCGGTATGAGCAGACACTTCAATAAACTGAGTATCGCCGCCCCAATCTTCGGGAATTACGCCTTTAGCAGACAATTCATTTTTCACGCGATCTGGGTCGGCACTCTCTTTGTCACACTTGTTAATGGCGACAACAATCGGCACACCTGCGGCATGTGAATGCAAGATAGCTTCTTCGGTTTGCGGCATTACGCCGTCATCGGCTGCCACTACTAGAATAACTACGTCTGTACATTGAGCACCACGCGCCCGCATCGCGGTAAACGCTGCGTGACCTGGTGTATCGAGGAAGGCAATTTCGCCCTGCTCCGTTTGTACTCTGTATGCGCCAATGTGCTGGGTAATACCACCCGCCTCACCCGCCGCTACTTTCGCTTTACGAATGTAATCGAGCAGAGAAGTTTTACCGTGGTCAACGTGACCCATTACCGTCACAACAGGGGCGCGAGTTGCCAGGTTACCATCAACTTGTAGAGACTCTTCAAACGCTTCTTCTACTGCGTTCTCACTTACCAACCTCACAGTGTGGCCCATCTCCTCAACCAGCATTTGCGCTGTGTCGAGATCAATGGCCTGATTAATGGAAACCATTTCGCCCATTTTCATGAGACGCTTAATCAGTTCACCCGCTTTTACATTCATTCTTTGAGCAAGCTCAGACACCACAATTTCTTCAGACAACTCTACTTCGTGCACAACTTTGCCTGCGGGCTTTTTAAAGCCATGATTGTTGGTGAGTTTAATCGCTGGGCGCATTTTTTTGCGCTTGCGAGATGAACGATCATCGTCCATGCCATCGTCTGACAAGGCCAACAAAGCGGCTTTAGAGCCCTTCTTCGGCCCAGCACCTTTCTTAGCAACTTTAGCAGCTGGTTTTTTATGTGGCGCGTCTTCGTCATCCACAACCGCCGCTTTATGAGGCTTCTTACCGTGCTTACCTTTTTCTTCTTCCGCTTTCTTAGCCAGCAACTCTGCGTCGGCTGCTTTCTGAGCGGCAATTTTATCTGCTTCAGCTTTCTGCTGCTCTTTCTTCGCTTCAGCATCGCCTGCTTTCTTACGCTTAAGCTCTTCCTCTTCTGCCTTGCGGCGACCTGAAGCGGCTTGGCGAATCAATTCAACGTCATCCACCCGAGAAGCTCGTGTGGCCGCTGGTTCTGGCGCGGCAGCGGCTGATTCAGCAAGGGCGCGCTCTGCTTCTTCCGCGGCGGCCAGTGCGGCAGCCTGTTCTGCGGCCACACGCTCAGCTTCGGCAGCGGCTTGCGCGGCTAAAGCCTCTTGATCGACATCACTTGTTTCAGCCTGAACTTCGCTTTCCTGATCTCGCTTCACATAAGTGCGCTTTTTACGCACTTCAACGTTTACAGTTTTACGACCACTGCCACTGCCAGTTTTCAGCGTGGATATAGTTTTCCGCTTAAGCGTGATTTTCTTGGGCGCTTCAGTGCTTTCACCGTGGCTGGTTTTCAAAAAACCCAACAGTGTTTGCTTTTCTTCATCTGACACTGCATCGGTGGCAGACGATTGAGTTAAACCCGCATCTTTCATTTGTGCCAATAGACGCTCAACCGAGGCACCTACCGATGTGGCGAGCTCACTTACAGTTACTTCAGCCATTATATTTCCTCAGTTATTTACTCATCTGCGCCGCTTTGTTCTTCAGCGAACCAGGGTTCACGCGCTTTCATAATCAGTTGTGCCGCGCGTTCAGCGTCAAGATCTTCGATATCCAGCAGGTCATCAACCGCCTGCTCAGCAAGATCTTCCATACAAATGACGCCCCGGTTTGCCAATACAAACGCAAGATGTTTATCCATTCCTTCCATATTCAAAAGATCATCGGCGGGCTCATTGTTCTCGAGCTTTTCTTCCGAGGCCAAAGCCTGCGTCAACAGAGCGTCTTTCGCTCGTGAGCGCAGCTCTTCCGCAATGTCTTCATCGAAGCCTTCAATCGACAACATTTCTTCTAGAGGCACGTAAGCCACTTCTTCTAGAGAAGTGAAACCTTCATCAACCAAGACCTCTGCAACATCTTCATCAATGTCCAAAGCTTCCATGAACACATCAAGATAGCTGCCTGTTTCTTCTGCCTGCTTAGACTGCCACTCTTCAACGCTCATCACGTTGATTTCCCAGCCACTCAACTCACAAGCCAAGCGAACGTTTTGTCCGCCTCGGCCAATGGCCATGGCCAAGTTGTCTTCCGACACCGCTACGTCCATTGAACCGGCATCTTCATCAACCACAATAGATTCAATTTCCGCGGGCGCCATGGCATTAATAACAAACTGCGCAGCGTTATCGTCCCACAAGATAATGTCGATGCGCTCATTGCCAAGCTCATTTGATACGGCCTGAACACGCGAACCGCGCATGCCAACGCAAGCACCAATGGGGTCTATACGACCGTCGTTGGTTTTAACCGCTATTTTGGCGCGTAAACCGGGATCCCGTGCTGACGCTTTAATTTCAATAACTTCTTCTGAAATTTCTGGCACTTCAATCTTAAACAGCTCAACCAACATTTCAGGACATGAGCGACTCAAGAATAACTGCGGGCCTCTCACTTCTGAGCGCACATCAAGCAATAAGGTGCGAATTCTGTCACCCATGCGGAATACTTCGCGGCCCACTAACTGATCTCGAGGCAACAAACCTTCAGCATTGTTGCCAAGGTCGACAATAATGTTGTCGCGAGTTACTTTTTTAACAGTGCCGTTGATCAGTTCTCCCACACGAGTGCGATACTCATCAACAATTTGAGCACGCTCAGCTTCGCGAACTTTCTGCACGATAACTTGCTTGGCCGTTTGCGCGGCAATGCGACCAAAACCAACGTTGTCGACAACCTCTGCGTGCACGTCACCAATTTTTAGGTCGGCGCTGGCTTCAGCGGCTTCCTCTGTGGTGAACTCAGTGCCCAAAACGGCCATAACGTCGTCGGCCACAACAGTCCAACGGCGAACGGTTTCATATTCTCCGGTGTCACGATCTATGACCACGGTGATATCGGAATCTTCGTCGTATCGTTTTTTGGTCGCTGTTGCCAACGCCAATTCAATCGCTTCGAAGATAATGTCTTTATCAACACCTTTTTCGTTAGACACCGCATCGGCGACCAGCAAAATTTCTTTGTTCATGCTCTGCCTCGTTGAACTGTGCTACCTACCTCAAAACTGAGGAATAATATTCGCTTTATCAATAGACTCTATTGGTAATAGATATTCGAAATCATCTACCACCACCCTAACGTCGTCTGCTTCAACGCCGCTTAACAAACCTGTAAATTTACGTCGGCCTTCAAACGGCACGCGCAAACGTATCGCCACTTGCTCACCCACATAACGGCTGAATTGCTCAAGCGTATATAAAGGACGGTCAGTGCCCGGAGACGAAACCTCTAGGGTATATTCGCCTACAATTGGGTCTTCTACGTCCATCACACTGCTTACCTGGCGACTGACTTTTTCGCAATCTTCCAGAGAAACACCGTTTTCGCCGTCAATAAATAGGCGCAATGTGGATTGACGCCCTTGAGACATGTACTCAAGACCCCACAAAACACAGCCCAGCGATTCAACCACGGGCTCAATTAACGTACGCAACTGCTCTTGCCTAGATGCCATTATTCTATAACTACCTGATTTAAAAACAAAAATGGGCCAAAGGCCCATTTAGAATTGCTACCGCAGGCCTCCGCGGTATGTTATCTGCGCCTAAGCGCGGATATGAAAAAGCCCCTAGAAAGGGGCTTTTCAATTGCATATTTTGATCAATGCAAATTGGTAGCGGGGGCAAAGTCGCCAGCCTTATCGGCTAGCAGGTCATGCAACCTGGGAGTTTCACAGGGAAAACCGCCTTATCCAAGGGGGCGCATTGTAAGTAAGATTAGCATTAGAGTAAAGCGGTAATTGTCACTTTAACCCCGCACGCGGGTGGGGCCCAACTCTAAAGATAGGCCCGCACTGAAAAGTAAGGTCCCTCGCAAGTGACTTTGATGGTCCTCTAGCCCCTTTACAGCCAGTTTAAGGGTATCAGGCCTTCGTCAGCTCGCGGATAAACTCACGCTGAGACTTTAATCGATCCCGGCGACCATCCACTCGATCAATTAAAATTGCACCCTCCAAACCAGAAACTAACATGCGAGCAAGAACTCTCGGCTTCATCGTCCCAAAGGCACTCACATTATCGCCTTCCAAAATCGACGTTACCCAGTCTTCCATAAACTGAAAGTAATCCAGCAAAGCCTGCCTATTAGATGAATTCAAGGAATAAACCTCGGCCGCCATCATGCCGCACAGGCAGAATTTTTCGTCATCAATAGCGTCTTCGAATAATTTCACGAAGGCGTCCAACTTACTCTTAGGACTTATATTCCTATTCCCAATCGCCCTTAGCTTGTCGGAAAAATCTACGCTGTATTTTTCGATGAGCGCAGCTGCCAAGTCCGATTTCTCTGGGAAATAGTAGTGCACGCTGGACGATTTAATACCCACATCTGACGCGATAGATCTAAAACTCAAGTTATTAAAACCTGAGCGTTGAACCGAATCTATCGCGGCGTTTTCCAATTGGGTGCGCTTGTCTGACATAACAAAGGTCTTTGATGGTCGTTTAAGGTGGAGTTTATCTCAAGTGACTTAGCAATTCTATCAAGCCTCCGAGGTGAGCTAAGCAAGGATTAATCTAGCCGTACTCTCGGCGGCTTCCAGAGCCCCCTCCAAGTAACCGCCAAAGCTTGGCGACATTTCTGATGATGAAAACAACAGCTGCCCACCCCATGCATCAGACATCGCGACAGGCATGCCGTAGGCCGGATGATGATCCATGGCCCGACGGTCTAATTGCACCGCTACGTTTGGGTCGGCGGCCCAGTCTTTCACAATCACATGAAGAGGAGACATAGCCTGTGGCCCAAACACTCTAGCTAACTGCGTCAACGACTGTTGAACTAGCACAGACTCATCCTTACGCCGGTCGGGCGGCACACCAACAAAGCCAAACAGAGCTCCATTATTAGAAACGGGATCAGTAGCATCATGTATTTCAGCCAAAGGGCCCACCCGACTCATAGCGTCGCCGGACAGCCCCTTAGCGCGCCAAAAGGGCTTTTCATAAATTGCACAAAATTTTGCTTGGCCAGCCATCCAAGTAGGCACTGCCAACATCTCCCGCAAGGTTGACTCATTCAGCTTTGGCGTAAACTCTAATGATTCCGCAACCCTTGGCGGAATCGCTAAAACAAGCCTCTCCCCCTGGGCAAGCACAAGCCCATTTGGGCTCATGACCTCTATACGTTTTGATTTTCTGATACTGGCTATCGGTGCATTCAAATGAATGCGACTAGAATCCAGCCCAGCATACAAATGATCAACTAGCGTAATCATCCCTCCACGCAGACGATAAGAACCCTGCATGGATGTATAACCCGCCCCCCGGTGCACCGCTCCGCTTTCGTCTTCGTAACACTGCAAACCCTCAGAAAACTGCTCAAAAAACTCAAGGTTAAAACGATCCACTAATGCCCGAATCTTGACTTGCCCTGGCCAAAACCAAGACGGGCCAAGATCATAAGCAGCCCTATTACAGGAAGATAATGCTCTATGAACTTTAATACGGCCACCCAATGAAGAGTGAGCCTCGAATAGCTGATAGGATATTCCTTCGCGCTGCAAATGATCGGCAAGGGCAAGCCCAGAAAGGCCGCCGCCGACGATAATCACATCACTTTGAATTGCCATCACTTAATTCCTTCTAGGCTAACACCAACATTTCCGCCCAGCCAAAACACTCTTAGGTCTCGCGCCGATACCCCGGAGCGCCCAATAAACTTTTACCGTTTTTTTGATCTAAGCGTTTAAAACCCTCTCAATCTCTTCATTCACTCGAACAAGATGCCCCTGCTTCATCCAAACTTTTGCGCCAAGCGAGCCTGCTTTTGCTTGAATCTTCCCGCCGGCAGGAACGCGTAACCAACTGTGCTTCACCAGAGAATCATCAGCCTCCTGCAGGTCACCCTCCAGAACAATTAACTCCGCCCCACCTTCAACATTCAGCTGAATCTCGGCATCCGGTTCAAAATCTAGAACACTCACCTCTTCAAATTCGTCGCAATATAACGAGTTTATGGCAAGCCCCAAAAACTCATTGTGCGGGACGGCTTTCATAACATTCATATTGAGCCGAACATGAATGCGGTCTTCTGGATTAAACTGCCATAGCTTTACAAAAATCACACAGCCCTCATCAGAACCTGGCCTATGCTTTGACTGCGGAGGGTTACGAATATAGGAACCTGCAGGAAAATCACCATGCTCATCTTGGAAAACTCCTGACAACACAATGAACTCTTCACCACCGGTATGCACATGTGGCGAAAAATGACTCCCTGCCTCATATTTCACGATAGTAGTAGCGCGCGCCACCTCTTCGCCCACCCGATCAAGGGGCCGTCTTGACACCCCAGGCATTGGTGAACTTACCCAGTCCATAGCTTCACTATGAACCACCACTCGTTGATCAAAATCAGCATTAATTTTCATTGCAGGCTCCTAAAGTCTATTAAAGATTAGCTAACACTGGGGCGACTGGCGACACGCGCCTTCCAGGCAAGCAAATGAGTGCATTCACTAGGGATATCAATTGCAGCGAAGTCAGCAAAACCCAAGCCTGCAAATAAAGTGATATCCGCCACAGTGAATTCATCACCAACAACATAGTCAGCATCGGCCAAGACTTGGTTAAAATAAGCCATGCCCTTAAGCGCAACTTCTTTCTGACGCTCCCCCCAAGTTTGGTTCTGGTAGGTTTCTATTTCAGGACCTAAACCATCGGTGGCATTGTGAAAATAAGCTGCAACAGCATCCAGCACCATAAACTCAGCTCGGCGCTGCATCATGCTGATGATCGCACGCGCTTTTGCGCCTCGGCCGGTAAGAGAAGGCCCCTCAAAAGTGTGATCGATATACTCGATAATGGCCGTGCACTCCGAGATAAATGTTCCGTCGTCCAACTCCAGCACTGGCACTCCGCTCGCGGGGTTCTTCGCAAGAAATTCAGAGGTTCTATGCTCACCTACCATAACGTCAACAGGTACAAAACTTACACTGTCGGTTGCGTTTTTTTCCGCAAGAGCAATACGCACACGCAATGGATTAGGGAAATTGGCGATATCATGAATTTTCATAAGTAGTTCCTAAATTAACCAGCAGGGATCAAATGTAAGCCACTCATAAAAGTGGCACTTTCGGAGGCTTGCAAAGGGTTATTAGTTGACCCTTTGCAAGCCTCAAACCCGAGCAATCTATCTATCAGGTGATAGACATATTAGACTATCGGACTTTCCTGTCAAGAAAAATCTACCTACTGGTAGACAGATTCAATGGTAGCCACACCTATACCGCGCTAGCGCCAGCCATCACAAGCAAAGAAATACAGCCGCAAAACACCAAGAGGCAAACTTAGAACACAGGCGTAGATGCAGGCAGCAGCATGGATTTAAGTGTGAACCTATGCGTGAACCTGAGTGCAGGCATGGATCTGGATGCTGACGCTGATGTTGATGTTGATGTTGATGTTGATGTTGATGTTGATCTGGATTTTGATATGAAGGCAGACATGCACGGAAGCGGCAGGATCTAGAATGAAACAGAATGGATTAACGAAACTCAATCGACACTCAGGGAACTCAATTACATAAAAAACCTAAGCGATGCGAAGTCGACAAGCCGGACAAAATGCGACATAAAGTCACACCTTGCTCAGCAGCCCTGCAATGTACTTTCGCACTTAGACTAAAATTTATAACCAATACCCACCATGTACACCCAAGGATCAACATCTACATTTACAGACACCTCCCCCAGCGCAGAATCGAATTTGGCATCAGTTTCGATGTCTAAATTCCAAACCGATGCGTTAAGTAAATAGCGCTCATTAATTTGCCAATCTATACCCACCTGCCACGCCACACCAAATGAGTCGTCAAGCTTCAGATGATCAGCGGCCAATTCATCTTCAGCAAAGCCCGTTAAATCTTCACTAAAAAACTTCGTATAATTGAGACCCAAACCGAGATAAGGTCGCACAGAAGAGTTCGAACTCAAGAAATAGTACTGCGCGACAAGCGTTGGCGGCAAATGCTTGGCGCTACCAAGGTCTGTAGTATTAAAACCATAAGCAGACAAACCCCTGGCCTGAATATTGTGTTCAAAAGGCGTCGCAGCCAAAAGCTCAATACCTACATTATCAGTTAACATGTAGGCAATGGTGAGACCTAGCTGCGTATCGTCAGCCACCTCCACCGACGTGCCCGCCAGCGCACCCGTTGCTGTCGTCGCAATTAACCCGCTACTGCCGCTAGGGCTCACCGTTGCAGAACCCGCCCGAGCAATCCAATCACCTTGCTCATGAGCCATCGTTGCGCCGGCTGCCAAAGATGATGAGGCTACAATCGCAAGCCTTAAAAAGTCAGCCCTTAGCTTACCAAGTTTCATAAATTTCCCTCTGTCCAATTTTGAAGTGGCGCCAGATTAACGCGCGAAGTTGAGACATAAATTGACTTGAGTCATTTACCGAGGGGCTTCAAAAGTCAGCTAGGAGACTTGCTCTTCAAATAGAGATTTCGATCAATTTTAAGCAAATTAATTTTCGTTCGACCGACGCTAAACACTGAAGCGACCAAGCCACACAAACAACAAAGAGCGCCAAAATAATTGCTAAATTGATATTGGAATTTTTATGCGATGGAGGAAAACAGAATAGAGCAGAGCCGCTGCAGGCCCACCAAAATTAGGACAAAAAAAAGGCCCCTAAAAAGGGACCTCTTCTTCAATTACGTTCTGGTAAACGTAAAAATTTGGTAGCGGGGGCTGGATTTGAACCAACGACCTTCGGGTTATGAGCCCGACGAGCTACCAGGCTGCTCCACCCCGCATCATCAACTTGGTGAGATGTAATCCCTCAACCAAGGCGATGCATTATAGGGATGCCCCCCCTTGGGGTCAAGCCTCTAATGCACTTAATTTAAGGTTATTTATCAATTACTTGCCGCCGCTGTTTTGTTGTTCAATTTCACTTTGTAGCGCCATAAGTGACGCCCCAAAAAAAATGCAAAAAAAAGCTCGGCATTTCTGCCGAGCTTTTTAAGATGGTGCCCAAGGCGGGACTTGAACCCGCACGGCCATAAGGCCACTACCCCCTCAAGATAGCGTGTCTACCAATTCCACCACTTGGGCTAACTCTTTAGGACTGAGGAACTTCCTCAGTATCTGCACTTTCGGCAGCGGGTACATCTGAATCCTCATTTGAACCCACCGCCGGAATGTCGGAGGTAACTTCACTGCTCACAGCCGGAATGTCTGACTGACGAGCTGAGGTTTCAATAAGACTTGGAATATTCACGCCCGACTCAATGGCGGCCTTATTTTTTGCGGTAATGGCCAGGCCAAAACTTGTTACAAAAAATACGGTGGCGAATACAGCTGTGGCACGGGTA
>Ga0209290_1001044_pt1 | contig 15203 bp, 11 predicted proteins | sample EN1Hudsemesocosm_2_FD_184632 | JGI IMG/M metagenome (GOLD analysis project Ga0209290, IMG submission 184632) | Methane-oxidizing microbial communities from mesocosms in the Hudson Canyon - EN10B Hudson Canyon (SPAdes) (version 2) | ecosystem: Environmental > Aquatic > Marine > Cold seeps... | reverse complement strand
AATGGTGAAGGGATATATTCTACCTAGGTGCTCTTAGGCAAAAAAGAATATCGGTAGCTTGGTTTCAGTTGATGATGTGGGGTTGGGTGAGGGTGTAATACTCATCGTATTACGCTAGATTTACTTTCGACTACTTGAAGCGTGAAAGTGATGAATGCTCTTGAAGGGCAAATGGCCTAGCGGAGAATCTTTCAGTAGAACATGAAGTGTTTAAGTACAAAAGTAGGGTAGGTAAGTTTTAATAAACTAGCGCAAATCTATTGCGTTAATAAAGGTTTAAATGATTATTCAAAAACGAAGTGCGCTAAATCAATCATTTTTTTACGCTGCAGCAATAATCTTGCAGCATATGGTTTCGATCATAATGCTGCCGATTTACACACGTTATCTTACTCCAGGGGACTATGGTATCGCAGAATTGCTGTCCATGGGGGTCGATTTTGTAGGGATGATTTTCGGTGTTGTGAGTGCTGAAGCTATATTTCGTTTTTATCATGAAGATAACTCTGATAACTACCGGAAAAAGGTTGTGTATTCGGTCTTTGTGACCGCTTTAGTTGTTAATTTACTTGGCTATTTATTGATTATAGGAACGAGTAAAGAATCTGCTGATTACTTGTTTGATGGTATCTCCGTAAGCGATGGAGAAGGTCTTGTAATATTGTATGGTGCGACAATTATTTTTCAGGTAATGAGTGCGATACCGATGGCATACCTGAGAGCAGAGCAGAAGCCCGCTTTATTTTTAGCGCTGTCAGCTCTGCGCTTGGTTGTAGCAATATCATGTAATGTGTATTTTGTAGTTTATAAAGAGATGCATATAGAAGGGGTTGTTTATGCGGTATTCACATTTACCTTAATTCACAGTGTAATTTGTAGTGCGTACATGCTGTACAAAATAGGGATATCTTTTTCAGTTGATCTGGTTAAGAAGTCGATTTCATTTTCATGGCCTTTGATGTTCTCTTCAATCGCGTTATTTCTAACAACTTATGCAGATCGACTTTTTATCAAAAGTTATAGTGATAACGTACAGCTAGGTTTGTATGCATTGGCATATAAGTTTGGGTTTATAATGATTTCTTTGGCGTGGATGCCGTTCTCGCAGTTCTGGGAAGCCCGTCGATATCAGGTTGTTAAAGAAGAAAACGCAGTAGAGACGTTTCAGAAAGTCTTTCGGCTAAGTCAAACCTTTGTTATTGTCATTGCGTTTGCATTGGCGATATATACACATGATTTATTAAGAATAATGGCGTCTCCAGGGTTTCATGAAGCTTACACTTTAGCTGGAATAATTATACTGGCATATATTTTTAATATTTGGTCTCAGTTTTGTTTGTTTGGAATTTTATATGCCAACAAGACTTTGTATAAAGCGTATATTGATTCGCTTATCTTTGTTGTTGCCATAGCATTATATGCATTGACTATTCCAAAATATGGCGCATTAGGCGCGGCTATTTCGACTCTGTTGAGTTTGATGCTTAGGCTTTTGTTGATCAACTATTATTCAAGTAAGTTATATGATATGAAGCTTGAGTGGAAGCGTGCTATTTTTTTGCTCGTACCAGCGATTTTTCTTTATTTAATAAGTGTATCTGTGCAACTTAATATTATACTCTCGATTATATTTAACGCGGTTTTGATGTTTGTTTTTATAGGTATTTCTTACTTTGGTTATGGTTTGACTGATCTCGATCGACAGGAAATTAACAACTATCTAGGTAATGTTGTGATAAAGGTAAGAACGAAACTTAATATCTATAGTTAGGGCGAGTTGTGATGAAGAAGTATAAAAAGGTCTGTTTGTGACAAAGACGCATTCGCCTACAAATTTCATATTTTACGTATTTATGTTTTATGTAGTATTAATATATTCTGGTCTGCCAGACTATGTCACTGTTATTACAAAAGTTAAACCTGGCTTACTCTGCGTTATTTTGTTTTTCTTTTCATGGTTACGAACAAAAGCCTACAAAAAAGATTTATCTGAATTGGAAGTAGTGCTGCTCTTGTTGATTGTATCTCAGTCAATGGCCTCTTTATTTTATGCTAATAACACTGGTTCGGTAAAAAAATTATTACAGTCGGAAATCTTAAATATTATAGCTTTTGTTTTTGGCGGAATGCTAGCAATTAGTTCGATTGAACGATTGAAAAAGTATTTGAAATTGTGGGTTGTCTTAGGTGCTTTAATTTGTATTCAGGTAATTTTTAAAGGTGGGACGGGGCCTGGTCGGTTGGGCGATGAGAATGATGTGGCGCTAACTGTGGTCATTATGATGCCTTTTTTTTATTATGGTTTTAGTTACTTTTCAGGGATCTTAAAATATATCTGCCTTATTGGAATCTTCTTAGCGATAGTTGCTGTTGTAGTTACTGCCTCAAGGGGTGGTTTTTTGGCTTTGGCGGCAACATCGGTAATGATTTTCTTGTACTCGGAGCATAAAGTTAAACTCGCAGGTGTATTTCTTATAGGGATGATGCTCTCTATAAGTATTTTTTTATCACAAGGGTATATTGACGATTTAAGGTCGATCAGCGATACGGAAGAGTCAACTGCAGATGAAAGGTTGTATTCTTGGGGGCTAGGAGTTGATATGTATTTAGATAACCCCATTTTTGGGCTTGGAACTGGTCAATTTGGATGGAACGTGATGAATTATCAAGAAGCTCGTGGGGATTTCGCTCTCGATGATGAGGGATTAAACTTGAGACGAAATTTGGCTGGCAGAACCTCGCATTCTACCTATGTCGATTATTTTTCTGAAAGAGGGATCGTAGGTGTTTTCTTGCTATTTCTTTTAATTCGCGCATTGTATAGGCGACTCAAAAATATAGGCGATCGAGCGCAGGATTTGACTCAAAATCCACAAAGGTATTTTTATTTAGCGTCAGCTTGTGGCCTTGTTGGTAATGCTGTCGGCTCACTTTTTGTTACTTCGTTTTACTTTCCAAATTTTTGGTTGTTTATAGGGCTTATCGTAGCAGTTTCTCGATTGCCTGAAAGAGAAACCATTCACCCTAATTGACTGAAGTTGGTTTGATTATGTTTGACAAAAAAAATAGAAACGTTCTATTTGTATCATTTGACTTTCCTCCTAGTAACAGAGTAGCGGTTCAGAGAAGTTTGGCATTTGCTTACCATATGATAGAAAAAGGTTGGAACGTCAGGGTGTTGACCGTAAAAGCTAGTTGCTATGATTCAATAGATAACGACCTGTTCTTTCCTCAAGACCTTAAGGAGCGAGTAGATCGGACTTGGGCATTCAACACTCAAAAGTTTGGGGTTGGAGGAAAGTACATTGACTTTCTAACTATCCCTGATGAATGGGTCTCTTGGTACTTATCGGCATACATTAAAGGGCGATCAATAGTTAAGCAGCATAATATCGGTCTAATTTGGTCTACATGCCCCCCATTTACTCCTCATTTGATTGCCGGGAGGCTATCTCAGGCCTATGGAATTCCGTGGATCGCAGACTACAGAGACCCAGTGGAGAGGGGGAAGCATGGGCAGGGGGTAATCGGTCAAACATGGGGAATCAATAGGACAGATGATTTTGTCGTGCGTCAGGCTAGTAAAGTTGTCTTTACGACAGATGAAGCTAGAAAGAGTTATTTGGAAACTCATGATAAAAAATTCCACTCAAAGTTTGAAGTAATACCAAACGGTTACTACGACCTCCCAGGCCTTGATCGAGAGGATTTTGGAACAGATGAGATGAAAGAGGGGCCCTTGGAAGTGCTTTATAGTGGGAATATCTATGGTGATAGAAACCCGCGGATCATTATCGAAGCTTTGGCTGGGTTGATTAAAGAGAAAAGAATATCAAAGCATGATATAAAGTTGGTTTTTCAGGGGGGGAGCGTCAGGGAGGTTGTCGACCCTTTGGTATCAGAATTCGGTCTAAAGGACTCGGTTGAGTGCAGAGGTGCTGTAGGTTTCGAGGAGTCACTCCGTGCTATGCATAAAGCGAATGCGCTACTCCTGGTACAGGGCGCTAAGTTTAATATTCATGTGCCAGCTAAAGCCTATGAATACATTGCTGCCAGAAAGCCTATTTTTGCCGTTTGTGATAGCAATGGATCGACAGCTACATTGATGAGAAAAATTGATAACGCTGCTGTCATTACTTCGCTTTATTCTGCGAAGGAGGCGTTGCTTAAATTGATTAATGGTGAATATAAGGTTACGGGTGCTAATGAAACGATCGCCTATTCTCGGTACTCTGGAGCAGAAAAGCTTAACCGCCTCGCAGGATTGTACTGCAAGGAAATAGATTAAAGTTTGACATGTTTTCTTCTACGTATAAAAAATTAACAGTATCTATGGGTGCAAAACATTAAATGAAACAAGATGCCTGGATTTTTCGTGAAAATAGTCTGGACCTATTGAGGCTTTTTGCAGCAGCTCAAGTAGCAATATTGCATTCATATGATTATTTATATCCGAGTGCTGCTAAGGGTTTTTTTCTTGAATGGTTAAGCTATTTCCCGGGGGTGCCTATATTCTTTTTTGTTAGTGGGTATTTGATTAGTAAATCTTATGAAAAGTCTCCATCCGACAGTGAGTATTTAAGGAATAGGGTTCTAAGGTTGTATCCTGCGTTAGTCGCATGTGTATTGATTAATATAATTATGGTCTGGACTTCAGGGTATTTTGGAGATAGTAACGCGTCTATGACGGATTTAGGTCTGTTGTTCTTTGCTAAATCGACGTTCTTTCAATTCTGGAATCCAGATTTTATGCGACAATTTGGAGATGGAGTGCTAAATGGCAGTCTCTGGACAATTACTGTTGAACTTCAATTTTATGTGATCACCCCTTTATTCTATTATCTATTCCAAAAGAAAGGTGGTCCGAAGAATATTGATTTATTGATACTTGCTGTTCTCTTTGTGGTAGCAAATAGGTTGTTATTCTCGCCTCTTTTTGACGATGTAAGTTCGATAGAGTATAAAATATACAGAATAAGTTTTATTCCGTGGTTTTATATGTTCCTGGTAGGGATGCTCTTTCAAAGAAATTTTGCGAAATTGTCACGGTTAATAAGTAGGTTACATCCGATGTTGTGCGTTCTAACCTATTCGTTGATTGCAGCTACGTATTTTCAATTCGTTGGTGACATTGGAAACAGTGTAAATCCCGTACTATTTCTTTTGGTTGTAGTAGTGTTGTTCCGGTTGGCCTATTTTATGCCAGAGAAGTCGAATAAGCTTCTGAAGGGAAATGACATCTCATATGGCATCTATATATGGCATATGCCAATCTTGAATCAAATGCTGTACTTTGGATTTCATGAGAGTTACCTAAGTGTTGTATTCGCTATTGGCCTCTCTTTTATAATTGCTCTGCTTTCATGGCGGTTTATAGAGCGTCCCGCTTTGGGGTTCAAATCTTTTTCTTTAAATGAAACGTTTAAAAAATATAATTCGTGAATTTTTACTTTGATAATTTGTCTAAGAGTTAGGGAGGAATAATGTGTGGTATAGCTGGCTTCGTTGGAGGAGGTAGATCTTTACAGGCAAGAAAAAGCTTGATACATAGCATGCTAACCTCGATAGCTCATCGGGGGCCTGATGCAGAGGGCGACTGGCATAGTGATCGAGTGGGGTTGAGTTTAGGTCACGTACGCTTGGCGATCCAGGATCTGTCCGAACTAGGGAATCAGCCTATGATCTCTAACTGTGGTCGTTATGTCATGGTGTTCAATGGTGAAATTTACAACTTTAAAGTATTAAAGCGGGAGTTGGAGAGCAAGGGGGTCGTACACAGAGGCGACTCAGATACAGAAGTACTACTGAGTCTGATTCAAGAGTATGGTGTTGAGGGCGCTGTTTCAAAGTGCAATGGCATGTTTGCAATAGCTGTTTTTGATAAATTAGAACAGCTTCTTTTCCTGGTAAGGGATCGTGTTGGAGAGAAACCGTTGTATTACGGTTGGTTGAATGGTGGGTTTGCTTTTGCTTCCCAGGTTTCTGCTTTGGAAAAGGTTTTCGGTCGCTCACTAGAGATAGATAAGAGCTCTTTGACAAGTTTTTTTCGATATGGGCATGTTCCTGCCCCTTATTCTATATATGGTGGTATTTATAAGCTTAAAGCAGGTTGTTGCTTAGTATTGGATTTCAAGACTGAAGCATGTTTGGTTGGTAGTGATCCACTCAATGATTCTAGGATCATCCCTTTTTGGTCTTTAGCTGATGTGGTTGTTTCCTCGCAGTCTAGCCCAATCACCGATCAATCTGAAGGTAAGAATTTACTTGCGAAGCAGTTGGATCTTTCTATAGAGCGTCAACTTATATCGGACGCTCCTGTAGGGGCTTTTTTATCAGGGGGAATTGATTCGACACTGGTTTCAGCAGTTGCTTCGAAAATGAGCCGTAAACGATTGTCAACGTTTACAATAGGGTTCGATGACAAACGGTATGATGAATCTAAGTTTGCAGCCGCGGTTGCAAACACTTTAGGGACGGATCATCATGAGTGGGTTCTAAGTTCTAGTGATATTTTGAATACAATCCCATCATTAACGGACATATACGATGAGCCATTCGCGAATGCTTCTCAAATTCCTGCTATTTTAGTTTCTAAATATGCTGCAGAGTCAGTAAAAGTTTGCCTGTCTGGTGATGGTGGTGATGAATTATTTGCTGGTTATAACAGGTATGTGATGCCTGAAAAGTTAAACAGAAAATTTGGCAAGATGCCTATACAGTTCTCTCGAATAATTGGATTTCTCTTACGATCAGTTCCACTGAATTTAATGAACTACCTTTATGACAAACTTATCGTTCGAAATAATCACATGCGGGTGCAGTCAGACATAGATCTAAAAATTCTAAAATTAGCGGAGTACTTCGCCAATCCAAATTCCAGTGATTACTATCGATATTTATTGTCAATGAATCCGGATCCAAATTTGCTTGTTCTCAATGGAGTTGAGAGAGATTACCTTTCTGAAATCGAGTACCCTGCCGGGAAAGGAAGTGCTGGTATCAAGGCTATGCAATATAGAGACCAGTGTTTCTACTTGCCTGATGACTGTTTGGCGAAAATGGATCGGGCATCTATGGCATATGGATTAGAGGTAAGATCTCCATTGCTTGACTATGAGTTGCTCGAGCTATCTTGGAGATTTCCAACATCAATGCTCGCGAATGAAAGTGGTACTAAATGGCCGTTACGTCAGTATCTATATGAAATGGTACCTAAAGAGCTTATAGATCGGCCGAAAATGGGGTTTACGGTACCCGTTGCGTCATGGTTAAAGGGTGAGTTAAAGGATTGGGCCTATAGCCTGATTTCAACTGATGCTGGTGGCGTGATAGATATAGAGTACGCGACAAAATTGTTAAATGAACATATAAGTGGGAAGCAAAACAATGCGAATAAATTGTGGCCTATCTTAATGTTCCTAAGTTGGTATGAAAACCGTTATAAAGCTTTGGCTTAATTGAGGTACTTATGATGTCTGCTAGTATATCCATTATTATCCCTGCGTATAATGAAGAGGCTTTTATCGGCCAAACTCTGGATTCAATTAATCTATTGTTGAGCGATTCCGTTGAAGGTTTCAACTATGAGGTTATAGTTGTAGATAATGGCTCCACTGATAGGACAAGGGGTATTGCCTTATCAAAGGGGGCTAAAGTATTGGATTTCCCTGTAGGTACAATTGCAGCTGTTAGAAACTTCGGAGTAAGAAATTCTACTGGAAAGGTGCTGGTCTTCTTGGATGCTGATGTTTGCTTGACGTCTAGTTGGGTAGACGAGTTTAAAAGTATCTACCCAAGACTGTTAGCCGGCGAGAAATTTATCACAGGTTCTCAGTGCGCTCCTCCTGACAGCAATAATTGGTTACTAAAATATTGGTTTCGATCATTCTATGAGGTGGCTGATGCCGTTCACTTGGGGTCTGCTCATTTAATTATGTCATCTGTATGTTTTAATTTGATCGGAGGGTTTGATCCAGAAAAAGAGACAGGGGAGGATTACGATATATGTCGGCAATGTGTCGACGCAGGTTATCACATTGAGAACAACCTAAGCCTTTTAGTTTATCATAATGATTTCCCCACAAATGTCGTCAAATTTATGAAGCGTGAGGCATGGCATGGAATTGGTGATTACTCTTCGCTCGAATCTATGATGTCCTCAAAAGTAGCACAAGTTACTCTTATTTTTGTTGGTCTTCATATACTTGGGGGGTATTTAGTTTTTACTGAAAGGGGCGGAGGGGGGTGGGTAGTGTGTATGCTTCTGCTTATCCTATCGCTAACTACATGTAAGAGGTTTGGTTTTAAAGGTTTGAGAGCTTTGATGGTCAATTCTGGGATCTCCTATTTTTATTTTTTAGGTAGGGCTTTGTCTCCTTTCATGAAGTTAAGGAGGTACTTTAAAAGTACCTCCTGACAAATAATTAGTATTCAGATTTTATTTGCACTAAAAGAGGTTGGTGGGTTTGCTAGAGATTTTTGATTCTCTATGATTGTCAGGCCAATGACTTCATTTCCATTTTGATAGGGTCCAGCGTTATCCCCATTTGACATAAAACCAAGCAAAGGAGAACTGTTAGGAGGTGAGAAATCATTGCGATTAATATCGGAATAGATTTCAGATATGTTGAATTCCTTGCTATGTTGGTCTGGGTTGTTTGGTGTGATTTTGGACGGAATGACTGCTGCCTTCCACTCATCTAGTGTATTAAATCCTAGGCCTCCCGCGTCATATAGCATTTCAGCTTTAGAAAATGTAGGTGAGTAGATGTTGTAATTTGCCGATACTAATGTTGCGTTCGAGTCCTGAAAATATCTGTAGCTATGAGACCAGGTGTTTCTAGGATTGCTAAATATATTGCCTTTTGCGCTAAGCACTTCAGCTGATTTTGAATAAACGTTTACATCTGCGTTGTCACAAATGTTGTGTTCATATACGTAGTTGACACTTTGAGCTCCATCTGCAGTATAGGTGAAGAGGGCCAAGCAAGCACCGATAAGGTCTGTGAAAATATTATTGGTGACAGTGTGGTTTGATGACTCAGGGTTGGAGTCTCCATGACTAATATAGAAACCGTGATGGATGTTTTCGGAAAAATTATATTTAACTGTAGACCCGTGAATTGTGGGATTATTATTCTCATCGACCACGGAGTCTTTCCAGTGAACAAATGCTCCTGAATTTGCGCAATAATTGTTTTCTATTCTGGCATTTATTACAACATATGAATATATGCATGCGGAGTTGATCCAACGGCACCCTTCAGAGGTTGTACCACATATGTTCTCAATCCTATTGTTCTTAATTGTCCAGTTTTTGCCACTGTCGAGTCTAATTGCACCGATATTTCCACCAGCTAAATTTGCCTTAATATCATGAAAATAGTTATTCTCTATGATCACACCGACTGATAATCCGGTATTGTCACTGCTTGATATACTTGTGTGTCTGACGCCTTGGCTAAAAATACCTACATTGGTTAAATTGGCAAATTCGAGATTTCGGATTGTAATATAGTCATAGTCTCGCAGCATTATTCCTGCGTACGTATTGCTTCCGTCAATAATAACTTGATCTTCATCTCCAGGAGCAGCTTGAATGATAATTGGCTTTGACTCCGTTCCGCTACCTCTAATGCAAGCGAGGGCAGGGTGTTGGTAGAATGTACAGTCTGTGGTAGCGTGTGCATAAGTACCTGCGGTCAAATTCACTATGTCTCCAGGAGAGGTAGCAAGTTTTAAAGCTTGGTCGAGTGTTTCGCATGTGCTGTCAAGGCTTGAGCAGTCATTTGAAGTCGAACCAGATGGAGAAACCCAATAAGTGGCAGAAAAAGCGCTACTTGAATAGATGATACTAAAAAGTATGAAAAACCAGAGTGGGAAATTTTGTTTAATTTTCATGTTGAATATGCTCCTATAGCTGCAGGTCCTATTCTAGTCTTGGCAGACTTTGCGGCCAAAAATAGATACATTTATTTATTATAGTCGTTATAAATGGTATATGATCACACTTTTTGGAATTAAAAAAGAAGAACTTATGTTTATTGATAAATTGAGCGCGACACTCTTAATGTATTCTGTACAAATGTATTCTGTACAAATGTAATTATACAGGAAGCAAGCCGGGCCTCACAAATGTTTTGTAGGTTGTTACTTCGTATACATAGACTTAATTTTCGGCTTTTAAGTATGGTATATTGGAGCTTTGATTTAATACTACATTTTGTCAGAGGGCCTTAGAATGGTTTCAGCTTTGCAAGTAAGCGAATTCTCTTTATTTATACTAAGCCCAACGGCGATACGGAACTAAGAATGATCAAAGAGATAACAAGGAAGGCATTAATAGTGCTTGGCAGAAATGCTCTTCTAGCTCTAGTTTTTCAAAAGTGGAGGCAGCGTCATGTTCCTATATTTATGCTCCACAGAATTGAAGACACTGAAAATGGTGTTAGTGGGCATGATCCAGAACTTATTCGAGAGTGCTTATGCTTTCTCAAAGATAGACGCTATACTTTTCTATCTTTAAGTCAATTAGTTGAGTTTATTAATGCCGGTGAATTGCCGCCTAAGAACTCTGTCGTTTTCACTATCGATGATGGATTCTATGAACAGGCATCGATAGCGGTACCTATTTTTGAAGAGTTTAATTGCCCCGTTTCTATTTTTATAATAAGTGAGTTTTCTTCCAATAATAAATTACCTTGGGACTATCAGCTTGAGTATATCTTTAATCAGGTTGATTCACAGTACCTTGCAATTAATTCTGACGACATCTGCTTCAGCGAAACTATTAATAATACTAACAGGGCTGAAGTGATTCAGTACTTCCGGGATGCTCTTAAAACTAGAGATTCTCAATATGCTAATAAAATAACTAAATCAATTGCTATAGATTTAGGTGTGAAGTTAACAGCTGGTGCACCTGCTGGCTATAGGCCTATAGATTGGGGTTTCATAAGAAAGTGTGAATCTAACTTTGTAGATTTTGGGCCTCATACTGCAAATCACTCGATACTAAGTAGGGAAGAACATTGCATCATGGAACGTGAAATGATTGAGTCTTGGAATACACTAAAAGAGCAAGTAAAAAAGCCCTTAGATATATTTTGCTACCCAACAGGTAGGAAAGGTCTGGACTTTGCGTCGCGCGAGATGAGGGCTGCGCGAAGTATAGGGTTTAGAGGGGCTGTTTCAACGAATCCAGGCTACGTGGATGTGATACAAGATAAGGAGCATTTGTATAGTTTAAAGAGGTTTGCGCTTCCAGATAATTTGGGTGATTTTATCCAGTTGTGTAGTTGGGTTGAGTTACTGAAGCACAAAATACGAACGCTTGTTGTTAGCTACACTGTAAAAATTAAGCGGTAATATTGTGGCTGAAACGAATCTTAAGGTACTGCACGTTGCATCAGGCGATTTATGGGCAGGAGCAGAGGCTCAGCTCTTTAATCTATCTAAGAAGTTGAATGACAAAAGCGACGTATCACTAAAAGTGGTTTTGCTTAATCACGGTGAGTTAGAAAATAGACTGTTGAATGAGGGGATTGATACAGTTGTCATTACGGAGAATTCAATTGGTTTTGTAGGAATATTGAGAGCGTTGTCTCAAGTGTGTGCTAACTGGCTCCCTGATATTATTCATTCTCATCGATTCAAGGAGAATATACTCGTAGGGCTTTGTTCTTTGCGTTTCAGCATTCCTTCAGTTCGTACTGTGCATGGTGCTTCAGAAATAGAAATAAGCACGTTTTCGCTCAAAGGTGCTCTTCATCAATTAGACTTGCTCATAGGCAAGTATGTAAATAAAAAAGTAATTGCCGTAAGTGAAGACTTAAAGCGTAATTTGATTCCGGGTTATCGCGATGAAAAAATTGTAGTCATCAGGAATGGAATAGGCGTGAGCGAGCAAGGATCTAAGGCGTCAATTCTGCCGCAAAAAGAATTCAATATAGGAATAGTGGGGCGCTTGACCCCGGTAAAGAGAGTTGATGTATATCTTGAGGTGGCCAAAGAGCTTCTTCAGAGTGACTTGAATGTAGGGTTGCGCTTTTACGTTGTAGGTGAAGGCGCATTATGGGAGGAGCTAAAGCAAAGGAGTGTCTCTTTAGGTATACAAGATAATGTTACTTTTACTGGGCACGTAGCAAATTCTGAAGAATATATACGCTCTTTCGATTGTGTGTTAATGACTTCGAGTCATGAGGGAACGCCAATGACGTTACTTGAGTGTCTTCGATATAAGACGCCTATTATTGCAAATGATGTTGGTGGGATTTGTGAGTTATTAGAGGGAGGCAAGTGCGGAGCATTGATTTCAAATAATAATATAGGCGAATATGTGTCTCACGTGAAAAATACTATTAAGCGTGAAGCAATAGTTAGAATGAGAACGGAGAGCGGGTATTCTATGCTGTTGAATAAGTACTCGTCAGATGTTTGTGCTGAAGCACATGTTCAGTTGTATAAAGCTAGTGTGTTTGTTTGAACTAGCTCTTCTATCTACATTATTTAATTATCCGTTGGTTCACTAATCATAAGGTTTTACATAGCAGTTATTGAAACGAGAAGCTCTTTAAATAGGCTATCTTCGATTCCCCCTGTGTCAGGATAGTTGTCGCCTCTAATTTTCAGTTAGAGGTTAGTAATGAGGGCAAGTTATTCACGTACATTTAAAATAAAAGCTGTAAAAAAAGCATTAAATCGCCATGATGCTACTACCATACAAGAGGTTGCCAAGACTTTAGGGATTGGTCATTCAACACTTAATAAGTGGATCACTAAAGCTAGAAATTTAGAATTTGAATCGGTATCAGTGAATGAAATTACTAGTATGAAACAGGACAAACGACCACAAGATTGGAGTTTAGAGGAGCGACTAAATGCCATTACTGCCTGCCATTCATTAGACGAAACCAAAAAGAATGAATATTGTCGTAGAAATGGTATTTACCCGCATCATATTGATCAGTGGAAACAAGAATTTATCCAAATACTAGCAGGCAGATCTGACGGCCTCTAAAAATAAGGCTTATGGGAAGCTGTAGCCGTCCATTCCTAAAGAGGATTATTTGCAAGTTCTATAAAAAGTTAAGCCTGGATTTTTATCATAAATTGTGAAAACCAAGGATCGCGTCTGTTATTTTTGTAGCTGCATGGCCGTCACCATAAGGGTTGTGGGCTTCAGACATTTTTTTATAAATGTGGTCATTACATAGAATTTCCAGGGTGTTGGATACGATTCTTTTTGTTGATGTTCCGACTAATCGGACAGTACCAGCTTCTACAGCCTCTGGGCGTTCCGTTACATCCCGTGTAACCAATACGGGTTTTCCAAATGATGGCGCTTCCTCTTGTAGGCCGCCAGAATCAGTTATAACCAAATCACACTTGTCAAGTAGCCAGACAAATGGCAGATAGTCTTGAGGTTCAATAAGAATGATGTTGTCATATTTACTTAGAAGCTCATTAACCGGTTTTTGGACGTTCGGGTTTAAGTGGACAGGATAAACTATTAACCAGTCGGGTTTTTCTTTCGCAATTGTCGCTAGAGCATTACAAAAATCTATGAAACCTTGACCAAAGTTTTCTCGTCTATGGCCAGTAACAAGAATTAGACGATGTGGTTTTTTCTCAATACGATTTATGCATGATAGAGGAAGTTCTGGTGCCCACTTCTCGGCTGAATAGCCCTGAAGCTTACCTCTCACGCTAATCAAAGCATCAATGACGGAGTTTCCAGTAATAAAAATGGAATCTTCAGAGACTCCTTCGTTCAACAGGTTCTCTTTAGCTTTTAGTGTGGGTGCAAAGTGTAACGAAGTTAAGCGAGCAACAAGAGAGCGATTAGCTTCCTCTGGATAGGGGGCCTTGATGTTCCCTGTTCGCAAACCCGCTTCGACGTGACCGACGGGAATGTTCTGATAAAAAGCAGCAAGTCCGGCAGCGAAGCAAGTTGTGGTGTCACCATGAACCAATACAATATCGGGATTGCAGTTTTTAAGTATGTCTCGAACGCCTAGCAGTACCTTGCTTGTGATATCGTACAGATCCTGGTTTGGTTTCATTATATCGAGATCAAAATTTGGCGTGATTTTAAACAGAGCTAGTACTTGATCTAGCATTTCTCTATGTTGCCCGGTGACGGCAACCATGCTTTCAATATTTTTATCATTTTCAAGCGCTTTTACCACAGGGGCCATTTTAATCGCTTCAGGGCGCGTACCAAAAATACTTAAAACTTTAATCATTTAACGATACCGCGTGTGTCGATGACTATTTTTTCGCTGAGTTTTGCTGCTGAAAGTACTTTGAAGGGGGTGTGATCGACTAAAACTAAAATAATATCGGATTCTTCAATAGCGGCTTCAAAATCGCGCAATTCAAATGTCGGGTGTGTTTTTATATTTGGCTCGCAAACAATAATGTTAGCGATATTGAGGTCGCTTAACTTATTGACGATTTCAACGGATGGCGATTCACGTAAATCATCTATATCGGCTTTAAAGGCTAAGCCCAAACAGGCGATGGTTGGCTTTTTAAATCGCTCTGCTTTTTCCTTAACTTTGTTGATTACCCAGTCTGGCTTGCTATCATTTACTTCTCGGGCAGTACGTATCAACCGAGCCTGTTCTGGGTTTCTATCAACAATAAACCACGGGTCAACTGCGATACAGTGCCCGCCCACGCCAGGACCTGGTTGAAGGATGTTTACGCGTGGGTGATGGTTTGCTAGTGCAATTAACTCCCATACATCGATGTTTTCTTTATCGCAGATTAACGATAGTTCGTTGGCGAACGCAATATTGACGTCTCGAAATGAATTCTCGGTTAGTTTTGAAAGCTCGGCAGTTTTTGCATTTGTTTCCAATACATTACCACTCACAAACTCTTTATAAAACTCAGTCGCTTTTTTGGTTGAGGCATCATTAATTCCACCTACAATGCGGTCATTTTGCACTAATTCAATCAGTATTCTTCCAGGAAGAACACGCTCTGGACAGTGTGCGACGAAAATATCTTTATTTACATTATGGCCAGCCTCTTCAAGAATCTTTGCAACATGTTCTTCTGTTGTACCTACAGGGCTGGTTGATTCTAGAATGACAATATTGCCGGGTTCAATAAATGGTGCGATCGCTTTAGCTGCTTGTTCTACGTAGCTTAAGTCGGGCGCATGATTAGCTTTAAATGGGGTGGGTACCGCG
>Ga0209290_1001037_pt1 | contig 15297 bp, 10 predicted proteins | sample EN1Hudsemesocosm_2_FD_184632 | JGI IMG/M metagenome (GOLD analysis project Ga0209290, IMG submission 184632) | Methane-oxidizing microbial communities from mesocosms in the Hudson Canyon - EN10B Hudson Canyon (SPAdes) (version 2) | ecosystem: Environmental > Aquatic > Marine > Cold seeps... | reverse complement strand
CCAGACCATATTGTATTGGACCCTGTTATGATTTCTAGTAGCGGCAAGCCACTCATTGAAACGGAAGCAATTGAAGCATTAAAAACAAAACTTTTTCCCATTTCAACACTCATCACCCCTAACATTCCTGAAGCAGCAGTTTTACTTAATAGCCCAGAAGCAAAAACCAAACCTGAGATGTACGAAACAATTGCGAAGCTAAACAAATTTGGTGCACAATCAGTCCTATTAAAAGGGGGTCACCTTGTTGGCAATGTATGTATCGACTTGTTATCAGAGAACGATACTATTCATGAATTCTCACAAACTAAAATAGCCACCAATAATACCCATGGCACAGGCTGTACGCTTTCGTCTGCCATCAGTGCTAACCTTGCATTAGGCAACTCAATCAAAGATGCCGTATCTAAGGCCAATGTTTACTTAAATAATGCGATTGAACAGGCCGATACTTTAGATATTGGTAAAGGAAGTGGACCTGTTCATCATTTTTACAATCAATGGTAAAACGGCATAGCAATCAGATAACCTCATACATATACTCCCCAGTAATATAAAACTCTCAAGGGATGAATTATGCAATTTTGGAGCATGCACACATTAACAATCATTTTAACCTGCCTAATACTTTCAGCCTGCGCAGGGCAAGAAGTTGTTAACTCTGAAATGATTCAACAACAATCAGTACTCCAAGCAAATAAGTCACAGCTCACCCCAAAACAAGCGATTCAAGCAGCTGAAAAAAAATATACTGATGCAATTACAGCAGAGCTAGATGTCTACGCACCTCTCCATTTAAAACAAGCACAAGAAAGCCTTACTCAAGCCCAAGAATCACTACTAAAGACACCTAAAGATGCACAAGGTACCGCACTAATGTCTGCTCTTGCTGCTCAGATTTTTATTGATGACGGTTATACAAATAAAAAAACAGTGATAGAAAATTTAACAGATGTACTAACTCAAAATACCGAGCTCTTAAGATTAGAAGCACCAACACGTTTACCAATAGACTATGAAACAATTAAAATTGAACTACTCGACCTAATTGAACTTATTGAAAAAGGACAAATTGCAGATGCAATTCGTGGGCAAATACCGTTACTTGCTGAAATGCTTAAGCTAGAACTTAAAACACTAATAAGTATACATTTATCAGAAGCTGAAGCCTTACTTGAAAAAGCTGACAATATTAATGCTGAAAAGTATGCGCAGGTAAGTTTCAAAAAAGCACACGATGTTTTTCTCGAAACCACTAATTTTATCAACAAAAATTACCGTAACCACAAGGAAGTAAAGAAACGAGGTGAGCAAGCACTATGGGAAGCTAAACATGCTTATTTCGTTGCATTAGAATCAAAAAAACTTATGCAATTAGAGTCTAGTGAATCTGAGAAATACGTACTCAATTTGCTAAACAACCAAAACAGCATAAGCCAAACGGTCTCAGCCAATGATTTAGCACCACAATCATTATCAAGCGCAAACACTGAACTGCTTACTATGGTTAGCGACCTAAAAGCCCAATTAAAATCTAGCCAGCAAGAATTAAACAATGCACAAGCAGCAAACATCACACCATTATCAAATACAATAATAGCGCCTGACGATGATGAGGTTATTGTACTTCGTACCTTTCCTTCAGTCTCGAAAGGTGAGTATGAGTCGCCCTATTCAGATGAACAAGTGACTATAGAAGAACCTAGTTTTCAAGCAGATGAACAAGGTTTTGATGATATTGAACAAATGATCAACAATGAATAATATAGAAGCCAAACATTGACACAAGTAATGATACGCTTAGACTAATAGAAATATTAATAAATAAAACTATTAGCTGGATTCCTCTGCTTGTATGGCTCATGATTTAAACGTTGTTTCAAATACCGAAAGTACGCTCGAGTGTCCCTCAAACCTTGAGTCTTGCGAGGTTATTTCTGAGTTACTAAGTCTTAGGGAGCAAATTTCTGAACTATCAGAACTAGTGCATACTGATACCCTTACAGGGCTTTCAAACTTTCGTTATTTCATACTTTCCCTAGAGCAAGAAATGGAGAGAACTCGACGAACAGGCCATGATACTGGCTTAATAATGATAGATTTAGACTTCTTCAAAAAGGTTAATGACCAATGGGGGCATGACGTTGGTAATCAAGCTCTCATCTTAGCAGCTCAACAGATTCGTGCCGCAGTAAGAAAGATGGATATGCCTTGTCGGTATGGTGGCGAAGAGTTTGCGATTATTCTTCCTTCGACTAACGCCCATCATACACTTCATGTTGCCGAACGAATCCGAACAATGATTGAGGCTGCTCCACTGGTCATAGAAGAGCATGTAATACCGCTAACAGCGAGCCTTGGTATTGATATTTATACTCCAGGTGTGCCGGGAGGGCCTGAAGACATGATTAAACGAGCGGATAGTTATTTATATCAGGCAAAACAAGAGGGAAGAAACCGGGTTTGCTATGCTCCCGTTAAAATTAGAAAAGATATCTCCTCTGTGAACCAAGATGAAAAGGACGCCCTCGCTGATTTATTTGGGCGCTCAAGTGACGCTAACTGAATTAGGCTTTTCACCGTACCAGAACCTATAGTGTACGAAACCTTAATTGGCGCAATAAAGCATCGCTATATCAGAGCTTGTGAAAAACTACCAATTGAGAATAAATTTAATGATTTTTTGTTATAACTTCTTTCGTTCTGTCAAGCCTTTCATATTGCTTTGCTTACTCATAGCCCAGCTTACCTTTGCTGCGGAGCCAGAGAAAACAATTGTTCTTGGTGTTACTGCCCCCGCCTTGAAAAGTTCACAAGTGCAATTTGCAAAAAGAATCTATAGCGACATCTTTGAAGACCTAAGCTATAAATTGAAGATAGAGGTTTTGCCTTCTATTCGCCTTGCTATACAAACTAAAAGTGGTGCCATAGATGGAGAACTTATTCGTATGTCAGGCTATGGGAACACGCACCAGCACTTAACAAGAGTTGATGAACCAATTTTTGAATTTGTTGTCGCCATTTATAGTAATGACAAACATTTAAACGTTGTTAGTTGGGGAGGCCTTAAAGGTCTGAACGTTGGCTACAGGAGAGGTGTAAAAGTAGTCGAAAATGAATTAATTAAAGTATTAAAGGAAAGTGATCTGGTTCAATTTACAGATGTTCCCCGTGCTTTAAGAATGTTATCGCTGAAAAGGTTAGACGCTTATGTTGGGGTCGAATCCCTCACTGATGATTATTTAATGAGGCAGCCTGAGAAAATAGTGTCAAATATCTTCAAAGTGTTGAAACCGAAGGAGGATAGCGCACATCTCTTTTTGGGGGAAAAGTTCTCTTTTCTTGCCCCGGATATATCTATAATGCTAAAAAAAATGAAACATTCTGGCAGGTATAAGGAAATTAAAAAACTGGCAAATAAAGATTAATTTTTAAGTCAAAACCAGTACTATTAAATCATTCCAAAAGGATCGATTTTGTAGTTTTGCCATCAGCTTCCCACGAACTCAAAAGATAGTGCTTTGGCTATCAACCTACGGGTTGTATGGTGTTCTAAGATGTAGCGCTCTTACTCACGAGTCATGGTTAGCCATCATCAACTTAGGCACAATTGGTGCCAAGCACTAAAAGGAGTTAAAGCACTCCCAGTTCAAAAGCGATACCTTTTCGAGTAACAGTAAATGAACTTGCAAAACTACCTATATTGAACCAGCCTTATAATTCACTTAAATCTTCTCGAGAAAATACTGATCCATATGCTTATTTTACTCATATCCACATTACAGAGGTCAAAATTTAAATTCTTTCTACTGGCTATATTTATGACCATCGTCAGTCAAAGTGCTCAAGCCCAAATTTATAAATGTAAAGAAGCCAGCGGTAAGTTAAATTTTCAAGATCACCCCTGCACAAAGGGCGAATCTAAAGAATTCACCTTGAACAAGTCCAATATCATGGACAAAAACAAACAACTTAACCGTTATACAACGAACGCAAGTAACGCTTCCTCTAAGCCTAATACCAAGAAAAAAACGGCTGTACCCCCCTATGCTGGCCAGAATAAAATGATGTGCGATTCCGCACGATCGGCTTATGATACGCAAGTTTCCCAAATTAAAGCGCGCTGTAAAAAAGGTCGTGAAACCTTCTGTAATAAATCGGCTGAAGAAATACAAAAAGAGTGGGATCGCAATTACTTGAAAAAACAACGCGGTGACTCCTTCAGTCAACCAACTCAGCAATGGCATGCTTTTAATCAGAATGGTGGTGCGCCTATTTTTAGTTTAAAAGCACAAATGAAGCAGTATTGTAAGCGCTAGCAATCGCGAGGAATGACCCAATACACAGCTGCGATGTTATAGCTAGCAACCCTTTAAATAGTCCTCCCAGGGGCACACACGATTATATCGTTCACACATTAGAATGGATATACGGCGGTTTTCAGGCTTCAATAAATTGTTCGCTTTTGCTTAAAATCCTCCGTTTCACATACTTTCGGAAAGCTAACTTAGTTCAGACTTTAGCGAATCAAAAGGTATCGCTTTTGTACTTTCACCATCAGCATCCCACAAACTCAAACGCTAGTGCTTTGGCCATGAAACCAGGGGGTTATCGATACTCGAATTAGTATCGCTGGCCAGATTGCCCTGAAACAAAGAATAGGATGCCGAATAATAGTGGATGGTACAGAAGATATGAACTGGAGTTTTCATTACCAATTATTCGACCATATACCATGAACACATAGAGTAATCATCACAATGTTTACCTCAGCTTTCACATAGAACACCCCACCTATAGGTTCGATCCTATTCAAAATAAGCATGGGTATTTTCTACACATTCACACACAAGCTATCCTACACTCCAATCCTCTTAGCCAGTTAAAGAACAAGAAGAAATAGCTATCTTTATAGTTTAAATTCAGAAAGTTAGCACAGCACTAATTTAGCAACAATATTCGCATTCTCCCAGTCTATGTTAGGATACTCTCTCAGCGGTTAACTCAATACCCGCTGGACTATAAAGCATGGAATAACAACATTAACCATTAAGGATAATTTATGGGCACGCGATTTATTTTTAACACCAAATCCAAAATTGGTGCTGACACTATACAACTTAAACACAAGGGTTTGTGGCTAAGTAAGTCGAACACAAAAAAGATTACAATGATGATGGCCACCTCCCGCGCTATGATTTCATCGACGATTGCGGCTGTAGTGAACCGTGAGTCTGTTTGTAAAACACACGCTGCCACTTACTTCAAATGCACTCCCTCTAGCGATGAGTGGGATAATATTGCCGCCAAACTTCAACTAACCTACGGCGGGTTATCGGGTGATACGACCTTAAAATTGGGTGCCAATGGCAACTTTGGTTACGTCACTGCTAGCGTCGTCAATGCTGGCCATGTCGGTTCGGTAATAGATGAGGATGGCGACCATATCTCCTATAATAACCACACACTACATGTCAGCAAAAAAAGAATCCTAAAAAATTCAGATATTGGTGCTATCACTATTATTCACGAAGCATCTCATAAATATGCAAACTCCTTCGATCATGATGACAGAGGTTATCGCGAAGCTGATGACAGCGATTGGTGGACATCAGGTTTAACCAAGAGTGAAGCCTTAAACAATGCTGATAGTTTTGCTTATTTTTGTTTTCATGTGGGACGCGCCAAAGGGATTAGGTAATAAGTGAGGCTCGCACTTGGAATTTAATACCAGAATTAAACTGGGTGCCTGTATATTAACAATTTAGGTGGAATGAGACTTACATCGCCTTTGATCAAAACCCTTTACTAAACCTTCTTAGGTAAAAGGGTTTGCTTTGCTCTGAATAGCTGACAATTCTTTCATGGTAAATTTACAAGAATAATGCCTAATTTAGCCATATGTGTAAGTCCTCAAGCCCTCTTTTTTTCCATATATCTTCTAAGATACCCTGCTCCTCTAATAGACTTAACAAATGATTTAACTTTTCTGGATTAACTTGATAGTTTTTCCTGGTTAAGATTGTATGCCCATATTGGTGATCTAGCTTTTCTGAGATAAGTATCTTTTTAGATAATCTTTGGTGTTGTTTTAAGTAAGGTAAAATAAAAGAAAGCGAAATAATTGCGATATCGCCGCGCCCACGTTCGAGCAAATTAATTACACTTAAACTGGATTTCCCCAATATTAGGTTGTAATTCTCTTCTAGAAATTTTGGATCATTGTTAAAGTTCGCAAAACCATAATGGTAGCCTTTAATTCCGATTAATATTTTACTAGGCAAATCAGCAAAAAAACTTTGATCTCTACCTTCTTTTTTTAGTGCAATGTAGGTATCACCACCTCTTAAGAATACCTTACTGGTAACTACATCCAGATCTTGCCATCCCCACATTTTGTCTTCAAAAAAAATAAGATCAAACCGTTTTGCTTGAAAAGCTTTATATCTAGTATCTGCCAAAGTCGTAACGAAAATAAAATTAAAATCTTTTTGCACCTTGTTCAGTGCCGCAATTAGATCAATAGTAACGCCATCATAATTGCCGTCGGACGTCCTTTGAACAAAGGGAGCGAACTCATACCCCCCCACAACTACAGTTTCTGCTGATTCACAAACTGTGATAAAAGCTAGCGAGAGTAATAAGGCAGTTAACGCAACTTTGTTTTTGATAAACATAACAAATCCTTATTTACCTTTTATTTAGTAAAATAGACCTATTTGTAGCTGATGGCCAGTTTTTGATCGCTATAAACAAATATAAAGGGTAACTGTGAACAGTGACGTATCCGATTCTTTCCGTCCTGTAATTAGAAGCGTGAATTTGGCAAATTAACAATCCATTCCAGTCCTATATGCTCGCTTCTTGAAGGTGCCAATAGCTGACATCAGGGGATTAGATTTTCGGGGTTTTGAAAACTCACGTTTTAAACCAAACTTGAATGGTAAATGCTGTCTGCTTGCAGCCCTAGAGCAGAAGTAGATTATTCAGAGGCAAGAGTGTCCGCATTTAAGACACTCAGCAATGTAATATGCTTGCTTATGGATAATCCAGCCAATTTGAAAGCAAAGATAATTAACGAAAATAAGCAAAAGTGATCCTTTTTCTGAAACAACCTTCTACAGGATAAAATTGCTCTCCCCTCATTGATTTAACCTAGTTTGAAATGCATGACTCGAAAACCTTTTCTCATCTTCTTCAAGGTTAAGAGCCTTGGAAATTTGATTGAGCCATATTGTATCGCGCTTTCAAGAATTGAGATCTCGTCGCGAAGAATGTAGCCGTAGTCAGTAAAGATTGACTCGGGCTTGTCAGTTTGGCACTTGATGACGGCACCCGATTCATCAAACAATTTTTTTGAGCTTTTGCCGAAGTTATTGATAAAGGAATGGGTCATCAAGTCACAAAGTAAGGTGTGCTTACCTTTAGCCTTTTTGATTGCTGTTAAAAGTGACTTGATCTCGTCTACTTCCAAATACATAAACACACCTTCAACAATATATAAATATTCCTGAGAGGAGGCTTGCTCGTGCAAGATATCCGCTAGGCTGTCTTCAGAGAAGTTAATTGAAATACGTTTTAGCGGGTTGGGGCAATATTCGATAGGCAGGTGCTTATTCTTATGGTTTATGACAGCGGCTTCATCTATCTCCAACCAATCGCCTCCGGCTATCCGGTATGCTCGACTATCAAAACCTGCACCAATAAGAATGATTTTTAATTTTGGGTTTTCTTTTATATATGCTGCAACTTTGTTATCAATTATTTTTGGTCTGGCAAAATTTAAGCCCCGCGCAAAATAGCCTGGCTGGTATTTTTTGAAGGCTTTTCGTCCGTCTTCGGTCATAAAGTTCTTGGCGTACACATCATTACAGATAGGGTATTGTGATGCTGCGTCTAGCTCTCTAATACCACAACAAAAAAATGCGGTATCAGATACGGGTGGCATTGGTTGATTAGTATTCATTATTGTTATTCCTTTCGAGTAATTCTTTTATAAGCCATATTCTGAACGCTGGGAAAGAATAAATCTATAAAAGTAAGCAAAGCGAAGTTTTGTTTAAGAATATTTTTTTATAAGCAGCTAAAATAGGCATGAATCTGCCTGCCAAAAGAGTTTTACTTTTAACTCATACTTTGTGACTTACTAACATTCAAAAGGTACCGTTTTTAACTCCTTAGCCTGCATTCAGGCAGATAACTAAAACATGACGACTAGGCCAATCTGCCCTGAGACTAAGTAACCATTCTTGATATCAGTTAGCTTCGTGCCAATTGCGGACTTTTTTTCTAGAAATCATCATGCCAAATTTATCGAATTAGCAGGTAGTTTTGATGGTTGTTGGGATGGCAACTATGTGTCATTTAACAGACATTGCGAGATGGGGAATGTAAAGTCTGCCCCCATACTATTGCTTTCCCGTCTTTTAATCTACCAACTTATTCTCAAGTTTTATTATACGTGCACCAGAAGAATAACCGCTTATTGAAACAATAATATCTATATCACCATCACCATCAACATCAGAAGGTTCAAAGAATGATGGACGGTATGAATAGCTCTCAGCCACTTTATAGTTTTGAGCTATTTCGAACTCTCCAACGGTTGTTTGAAAGAAAATAGATAAGAAATTTTGATTGAGTAACATGATGTCCTTTAACCCATCATTGTTAAGATCTGCTAGTCGAAGCGACTGAGCCTCGGCCTTCACAGACCATGTGAAGCTAGTCCAAGCATTGTTTAAAAGAGGTTCACCTAGCTTAAAATCACCATCATTATCTTGTAGCCAAAACCCTATGCCACCGCCACCCGTGATATTTGTCGCCCTAACTATGCCAGCAATATCTAGATCACCATCGCCGTCAATGTCGTCAAACCGTGGACTGTCTATGATCGCGTAGTTAGGAAACCCCTCTACCTTAAGCTCGATTGGTTGCTTGTACGTTTCATCTTCGCCCGATTCGAAATAGAGTATCTTCGATATATCGACAAAGTCATCAAGAGTACCTGGGACAGAAGGTTGCCAATTAAAGCTCGTCACCAATAAATCATCTCGCCCATCACCGCGAACATCGGCAGCCTTAACGTCATACCAGCCGTAGTCTCCATGTAACGAAAACACTTCAGGCTCTAGAAACCCTATGGTTTGTTCAACTTTATTTCGATAGACCTTTAGCTCTCTAGCTATCGAGTCCACCATATTGGGGGGCGTAAGAGTAACAATATCGTCAAAGTTATTGTTATCGATATCCTGAACCAGAACCTGACCATCTTCATAGTGAAACCCTATGGGGTCCTCCAAAGACCAGTTCAACGATAGGTTGCCTTGATCACTTAAATTAAAAGTCTGCAAAATTGAAGAATTTGACGAGAATAATTCGTTTGAATTGCTTGATGAAAAATCAGCTACTTTAAAGACTCCATTCTGGTACTCATCAAAGGTCACCACCTGAATCTGACTTTCGAATCCGCTCTGGTTAGTATTTTTGTGTAGAAACCACACCTCTTCAAACGCGGTGCTATATTGTGTCGGTCCTACTGGAAAAACGATATCATCCTTCCCGTCCTTGTTCGCATCATATATAGCCAGCCCTACTGGAGTTTTATTTTCGTAACCCGCACTAAACTTGGTTGTATGTACTAGTGTTTCGATTTCAAATAATGGCATTTCATCAACATAAAGGGTAACTTCGGCAGTTTCGCTCTTAGTATGCTCAGTTGTCGCAACCACCTCAAAAACATACTTGCCGGGCGTGTCCGTTTCAAAGCTCATTACTAAGCCATTTACTTCCATTATCGATGCAAGGCTGCCATTTGGAGAACTAACCAGTGTCCATTCTGAATCTTCTGCATCGGGACCATATGTGGAACTAGCTCGTATTTTTAAGGATATTTGTTCATCTACATAACCGAAAGGCATTGTATACAGGCGAATGTATGGGGTATATGCCTTGAAGTCTTCAACTCTAATGACTAGCTCGTTTTCAATACTGTCATTGGCTCCATCATTTACGACTAAACCGATTACATAACTTCCAGCGCTATCAGTAATAAAATCTGAATTGACTGACGTCGAATCACTAAAGCTTGCATTCGCCCCTTCGGGGCCGGATACAACACGCCATTGATAGCTTAGATCTATAAACGAAAACGACTCCGGATATATCATCATTTGACTACTAGAAGCGTCGAATTGTATTGGTACTTGCGAGAAGAGTTTGCCATTAAATGCTTCTGGTAGTTCTTGTAATCTAGTCATACTGGCACGCGCTCTATAATCGCCACTATCAAGAGTTACTGAAGAGACAAAAGGGTCGCTCTCATTTAAACCATCGCTCACTACTAATTGGATTTTATAAATCCCCATACGATCTGGGTATAAAGTAGGTTTGGGTGATTGATGATTCTCTAGTTTCGCCGTATGACCTTCAGGGCCACTAACTATGGACCACTCAAATGTAAGAAGTTTGTTTTCAGGATCTGAACTACCACTAGCATCTAGCGCTATCGACTCTGCGCCTTCTAGGCTGGTGTGATTGAAATTTTGATTGCTCGCGTGAGCGGTCGGGTTCGCTCCATAATTGGGTAATAAGTCTTGACTTAAAACGCTCCAGTTCAGCAGCAATGCCTGGGTTAATTCACCATCCCGTTGTAGCTCCATCCAAACTTTTTCATCAGACTTGATTGATAGATGTGCTTCACTCTCTACGCCAGAGAATTTCAGATGGCCACCGTTTATCGGCCACGAACTTTCCTCATTAAATTCAAAGCCATTAGTCACTTCAATCTCAATATACCCAACCTCAGGATAATAAATAAGACCACTATACTTCCCTATTATATTGTTAGCATAAGACCTTAGGACAGTTAAACCATCACTTTTGACGGATCTACCTAGATTGTCTGTAATGGTCAGATCTATTTCTAATTCTTTCGGAGAAAACGTCTCAATAGTACTTATGCTTCCATGGAATGAGATACTCTCACTTGATGACAATGCAATTTTATAGTGATCTAAATCTACCGAGAAACCATCATTAGACACTGATCCTTGAGAGTATGGAAAGCTGTAGACCAGTTTACCAGTACGTGTCACATTCCCTTCTGTGCAATTTACGTATCGGAACATCAATCGCCAGTCATTATTCTCTTTAGTAGTCGCTATTGATAGATACCCATCATCATCGCAATCCACTTTCGGCTCAAATGATACAGATCCGCTTAGTGCGTCGATTATCAGATGACGTTCATCGACAAGGGCGTTTGAGAGTTTATAAAAGGTCAAATAATCAAGGGCTGCCTTACTAACCGTCAACTGGTTCAAGATTGCAGGAGTATCTAAACCGGTGTATTCAACTGGGGGCGTTATTGAGAAATCAGAACCAGAAACACCTTCCCCACCTCCGCCAGAACAACCTGTGAGAATTATTAACCACAGGAATAAGCAAACATACGACATTCCCTTATCTAAAGACAAAACACAACGCTCCTTGTAAATTTAACTGCTTAAGAAAAGCGCATTGTATCCGATAGCTTGGTTTTGGTAAAAAATAGTTTATCAAATCGCATCACAATACCTATAACGATTTTTAAATTAACGAGGATATAATTTTTTCAGAAAATTTAGCCCCCCTCGATGCCTCAAATGGAACCAGAAAGTCTTTTGAGTGCCAATAGCTGACATCATGTGATTTAGTTTTTGGCGTACTAAAAGTCAACTTAGCGAACTAAATTTTCCTAAGAAGTATTGTCTGGTTGTTTGCTAAGAGCTGACTTATAAATAAATCTGACAATTATTTGTTTATATTTTAATCAAAAAGATTCATTCGGATTAAAAAGTTTAAGTACCGCAGCGCGCTCATTAAGTACTCCATTAATGGTTCGCTCTACACCTGATAGCAGACCATTTCACACTGGTATGACGCCAAAAAGTGTGGTGTGTAGCATCCGCCAACTTTTGCTTGTTAGAAGATTTTACTTCAACCACAATCAGGTCAAATTGTTACAACTTGACCTGTGTAAAAGTGATTTCACTAACTGAATAAGCTATCTTTTGCCTTATAGGCTTTCCATACTATTCAAAGCAAGCTCTTCTTTAAGGGTAATAGTTTAGGTTCTAAAATGTTACTTTCGACAATACTCATGAATAATTTTTACTTCAAATGGTCCAGATGACTGACGGCATCTTTAAGCTGTTCATTTAATTCTTCGTGTTTCAATATTAATTTTTCACTATCGAAATTATCATAAAAACTGGGGACAGATAGATTAGCTTTAACAATACCATTGAAATAAGGTGCAGATTGTACCGCTGCGGCTAATACTGTAGCCCCACCCATAGAGCCAGGTGAAGTAGATAAAAGAACCATGGGTTTATTTTGGAAAACTTTAGGTTCGATACGAGAACACCAATCGAAAATATTTTTATAGGCCACTGTATACGAGCCATTATGTTCAGCAAAGGAAATGAGAATACCGCTACTTTCACTTATCTTAGCTAGAAATTCTTTAGCTAGTTTTGGATGGCCAATTTCTTCTTCCTTATCCTGGCCATATAAGGGCAGTTCATAATCATTTAAGTCTAGTATTTCAACTTTCGCGTTTTTCAATAAACTGGCAGAGTATTCAACCAGTTGCTTGTTAACTGATTTTTTGTGGTTAGTTGCAGCGAACGCAATTATTTTCATAGTTTTCACCTGTATGTTGAAATTTAATTAATAGCTAAGGATACATGGGGAATATATTTAATATTTTTCAACCAGTTACAAAGAGCATCCTTTGCAAAAAATTATGAAAGCGTAAAACATCGTCGAGCCTATTCATTAACTGATCTACAACAAATATCTCTCTGTGCTTTTCTAATCCAGAATCTAACTTTTAATATTGATACAATAATTCGCCAAGGTCAAAATCTTAGGTAGTCTTGCCCCAATAGTAGACACTATTTAAACACACAGCCATAGTCATATACGGTTCTTTGTGCCATTAGCTGACATCAGGCGCTTAAGGTTATATCTTCAATTCAATAGATTTAGACAGAATCGAACAGCTTTTTTTATGGCAGTTTAGAGGTGAATGCCTGACATTAATTAATGTCTAATCAAGCAACAATAACGTCCACACTTAAGACACTAAAGAGCCCTATTTTGTACAGGATAATTCAGCCATTGTCAGATTTAAGTGAACGCTGGCTCTTGAGTAAAAGCGGCCCTAATTTATTTTATCGAAAAGAGTTCATTAGCTGAGTTTTTAACTCTAGCTTGCTTAAGCCTGATTTGTCATGTCCTTTGTGGGGATCAGGCGGAGAAAATATCTCAAGAAAAATTCTACGTTAGAATCAGTTCATACGAAGCAAGCGGAATATCCGAATCAGGACTGATTAAACTCGTTCATAAACTTCAGACAAGCAAGCCGTAAATATACGCACATAGCTAACCAAATCTGCGTTAATAATACATTTTCACTGCTCCCAATGAAATTTTTAATCTTCAGGTTTTGTTTGAATCATTTGAAAAATAGTTCAACCTACCAACTGTCTTTGTAAATACCTGTAATCTTTTGTGCGGCTAAACGCGTATTGTTCGTCAGAACAATAATTTTACTCTAAGAAAAATGTGTTTGAAAAGCTGTTAGTCCACACCATTATTTGCCACTTTAATAGGAAATATATTGCCGCTAAAGCTTCAGCAATCAACAATTTTTTTAAATTGAATGGGAGTAATCGTGCTCTACTATGAAAGGCTCAAGAAGTTGTATGATTTCATTCATGTCGGTGCTTTATAAAATCGATGGGGTTGAGGGAATATGTAAAACTTGCACCTTTTTCGTTTCACTTGTGGCTTAAATTTTGCAATACAGTTGAAGGTGAAAAAAGGATATAGGCATGGAAATAAATTCGAATACTAATTTATATGTTCAACATCAATTACCTGATAATTACATATCAAAAATAAAGCAAGGAGAAACTATTGAAGCTACTCCTTATACAGGAACAGCCTTTGATAATGCGAACCCGAATCCTCCACCTCTTCGCAGTTACACAAGCCATGACTACTACGGTAAAGAGACTGCTTATGTAGATATAAATGAAAAGCTGACATCCTTAATAAATGCCAAAGAAGAAAAGCATACATTACAATATTACGAATTGACGGATCGTAATATTGAGCTTTATGAAGAAAGTATGCTTGGCCATGCCGATGAACATATAACCCAATCTACGGTATCTGTCGGAGGTTTTTTTGTTGCGCTAGAAACTACTTGGGATCAAGTCTCTAGGCCTTATAGTGGTGTAAACGCTGCAACTAATTTCGAGTTAGCTGAACTTGCTAAAGATCTATATGATAAGACTGATAACAACTCCCCAAATATAACCGCACTTGGGTCATTTTCAGGTTCAGACGGCAGAATGTCACGCAATATTACCGATCAGTTTCTTGCAGAATCGGGTGGTGACTTTTCAACCTTTGTTGAGAAGTTAGAAGGATTATTTGGCGATATTGTTTCTGTTGAACAATTTTCTGAAGGTGAAGGTCCTACCTATGCAGAAACACATTTATTACTTAATAGCTCAACGTTTGAAGATTTTGTCACTAGCCAAACCGATAAAATGCGTAAAGCTAAATCTCATTATGAAAGCTTTGATGAAGAACTAGTTAAACAGAGCGTACTTGGTAGAAGCACACATAATACTCTACAGCTAACAGAAAGCGCGTATAACGCACTACAACTCACAGGCAATAATAGTACACCCTTTATGAAAGTTTATGATGAAATTTCAAAAATAAGTTAAGAAAAGCTATAGAAGTACATATCGACTTAGACTGCCTGATAATCATCGATAGGATGTCGTATTTTAACCTTTAATTGGCGTTGTATTTTATCTCTCTGCAGTCCCATAGTTTATAAAAGTGAAGCCTGATTTATCTTGTCTTTTCCTTTTTGGGGATTAGACGGAGAAAATAATTCAAGCAAACTACTACGTTCGAACCAGTTCATATGAAGCAAGCCCAATATCTGATTGGGGACTGAGTTTTGCGCATATTTCCAATGTGACGAGCATACAAGTCACTCAACTCAAAATACTAAGAGTTGTTCTCACACTTAAACTACGCTTCCCTATTGATTGCGTGTGTCTTATTTGTGGTGTGGTTTCAACTGATCAACGCAACACCCCAATAGCTCTGCTTTGGGTCGTTTCAAGCCATGTTCGAATTGATAAAAGAAGGCGATTTTAGTGGCTCTTTCTTGACAAGTGCCGATTAATATAAGCAGCCCTATTGCAGGAAAATAGATAT
>Ga0209290_1001034_pt1 | contig 15343 bp, 12 predicted proteins | sample EN1Hudsemesocosm_2_FD_184632 | JGI IMG/M metagenome (GOLD analysis project Ga0209290, IMG submission 184632) | Methane-oxidizing microbial communities from mesocosms in the Hudson Canyon - EN10B Hudson Canyon (SPAdes) (version 2) | ecosystem: Environmental > Aquatic > Marine > Cold seeps... | reverse complement strand
AATACCCAATATTAGGTCACGAATAGTACCGCCCCCTATGCCGGTGACGGTGCCAAATAATATAAAACCCAATACATCCAAGCGCTTTCTTGTAGCGGCTAAAGCGCCGGATATGGCAAATACCGCCACCCCAATGAGATCGGCAATATAAAGGAAGTTAGCAGTGGTCCAAGTCATGGGTAACCTGCAAAAATATAAATAAAGGTAATACTACCAAACGACCCATATGTCTTAAAGCTTAGATAATGCCTTAAAGCCAAGAGGATGTCTTAAATCTGGGTGATCGTTATTAATAATCAGCCGGTACCGTTTTACTCAACAAAAAACCTGTAACGCGTTTGGGTAACGTGCTCGCTAAGCGTGTAAGTGTTGAGCTTACGAAAGGAAACAAGTAATCGCTGCGCTCCTTCGCCATGGCTTTTATGATGTGCGCTGCTGCCACCTTTTCACTAATTTCAAATGGCGCTGGCATACCGTCGTTGGCCACTCGCGCTGTCGCGACGAATCCGGGATAAACCGATACGAACTTAATGCCAAAAGGTTTAAGCTCTATTCGACAGGCGTCCATTAAAATTCGGCAGGCTGCTTTGGCAGAGGAGTACGGCCCTTGCATGGGTAAGCCTAAAAAACCGGCTAAGGAGTTTGTATGGGCAATTAATCCGCTTTGGTTTTCTTTCATATGAGCAATTAAAGGAACCAGAAAATTCACCATGGTGGCGTAATTCAAGTTCATGTTATCTGTGATTTCTTTTACCGTCGATGTGCTCATGTTAAAAACGGGCCCATCACCCACATTTAATAGCGCGGCATCAATTTTGCCAAACTTTGCTACACATGTTTCGATGGCTTGCTTGGCTTGATCTTCACTTAAGGCGTCACAGCAAAGGCTTAAGCATTGAGAGCCCTTAGACAGAATGTCTTCTTGCAACTTGTCTAGCTTAGACTGTTGACGCGCGCAGATGATGATTTTGTTACTCGACTTAGATAATTCAAGAGCCACGCAGCGGCCAATTCCGCTGCTCGCGCCAACGATTAAAATAGTCTTATTGTGTAATTTCATGGCCCATTCCTGTTTTCTTTCCTAGTTCCAGGCCTTTTATGCGCCAACTAACCAGCGTGCTACATTTGCCACTAAAATTCCCAGGTAATTTCCCACTGCGTATCCAATAATGGCGGCAGCAAAACCGGGTAATAAAATCTCTCTGTTTTTTAGCGCGCCAGCAATAACAGGAATAAATGGTACCGACATAATGGCCGCCGAAGACGTAATTAAAAATGTGTCGGTATCCACGTTGGTGATTTTGCACAGTACCGCCTGCATCAACAAGGAACCGAGTAAAATAAAACTCACATAAGATGCCAGAGAGACATCAAAGCTATTGAAAATGTCGGTATCAATCATGGTCCCTGTGGTGAAGCAAAATACTAATATCAAATACATACCTAATTGAAAGCTATTGGCCAGGGCACGTATTTTAGGAATAAACGATGCCAGTAAACCCAAGGTGGTAATGGAGACAATCGTCATGACTGAAGTTAAAGATTCGGGTAGTAGTTTGGCAAAGGCAAGGGATATACCGACCACCACCAAGGACAAAGTTAAGGCAGCAACAGTTTGACCAATGAGCTTGGCTTGCAATAATTTTTTATAGGCTTGGGAGCTTTCATCAGACATGTGCTCCATACCGGCATAGTCTAGGGTACTCGCGTTCTGCTTACTTTCGTATGGGCGCAGAAACTTGCCGAATAGACTTTTAGCTATACTCATTACAAAAACTAAATAAATGGCCGAGAAAATAATATCGTAGGTCACCATGGTTAAGAATATGGACTCGTCCCCCTGGATGGCCGTTTTAATGGCTCCCATATTAGGGCCCCCCCCGGTATACGCGCCGACCGACATGCCGGCTACCTGCCAAATCTTGTCAACTTCTTCGGCAAATATAAGTGCGCCAATCGTACTCATCACCATGACAGACAATAAGGCTAAACCCATACCCTTAAGCGTATCCTTGGCCATGTATAGTGTACTTTTAACATTGATAGAGAACATTAAAAGCGGCAGTGCGATGGCGATACTGATTTCTGAAATATTTTTTTGTACCGGCATGAGTACCTCTTGCGGAAAAAAGGCCGAAAGGTCTATCGTCATCGCAATTAAAATACCGGCGGCAAAGGTTAAAACCACCACGCCAATTTTTTCCATGAGCTGATTGCGTTGACACAACAGCACCAGTAGCGCCGGGGCGATTAAATAAAGCAAAACCAGTAACATATCTCTTACTCCTAAAACCGTTATTATTGTTCGTTAGTTGCTATTGTTCGTTAGTTGCTATTGTTCATTAGTTATTAGGTGCGTGAACTCAATTTTAATTCACTTGAGTGCTTAAACGTTGGCCACCAATCCACAATCTTGCCATCTTCATACACTGCAATGTCACCAAATTGCAAAAATACTGCTTCACTTTGGCTGGGCCTAAAGTACATGAAGTCGTCTACCCCTATATCGTCGCTGGCTTTGAGCTCATACATTTCCTGATTACTGGAGTGGCCTAAAATATTGCTGCGTTTAGTGCCAGCCGGGTAACATGGCTGGGCCAACCAATTGCCACCGTAAATAAAACAGGCTTTAGGGGCTAACACTCCGAATTTACGCAATAACTTTGACAGGCCTTTTGCCATGGGTACTTCTAGCTGATCAACTACTTTTAACACCGGCGTAGCGATGAATGCCGCCGGTAAGTGATGATCGAGGGTAAATACATCGAAGTCAGTGGGTTTGACCAAGGCTGACGCGGTGGCAATTTCATTCACAAGGCCAGGTTTTTCATATAAAGGGTAGGTGGTACTGCCGCCGGTATTGAGCGTTAAGGTCTTCAAAAACGCCTCGCCAAATTGAGCACTGACTGCGTCACAAAAACCTTGGTAAATTTTTGTGGTATGGGTAAAGGCTTTGTTAGGCCCGCCTAAGAAACCAGGGATTTTGGTGATATGTGCTTCGTAGCCCATTAATCCAGATAGCCTGAGTTTGTCATTGGCTTCAATAATTTTTAGTACCGATATAAATTCAGCGTGGTCGCTAAAGCCACCTCGTTGCAAGCCGACATTAATTTCTAAATTAATCTGTAACACGGTGTTTAATTTATCAGCCAATTTGGCATATTGTTTAACGCGTTCTTCACTGTCGACAAGCCACTGCAATTGAGTGTCAGGATCAAACTGGCACTGAGGCTGGTTGCGCATGAATGTATAATAGTTTTCAACGCTGCTCACCGGCATTGGCTTACCCATCAATACATCTGCATAGGGGAGTTGTTGACTCACAAGCTGTAAAAACGGGATATGAAAACTCATTAGCCGGTTGCTACCCGACTCTTGCATCAGGTATTGCAACATGGGCACAGAAGGCAGAGATTTAGCGACAATTCGAAAATCAAAACCCCGTTGGGTGATGACTTTTACCGCTGACAAATTGTGATCTAACCTAGTCTTATCTATCACTAGAGTTGGTTGGTAAGCACCCGCTTCTGCCAATGCTTTTGTAATGCTGGCGAAATAGCTTTTAGATAGATCATTAGTATTATTGTATTTATGCGCAGTCATGTATCTTTTCCAACTCTTATCATCGTTGTTTATTAACGAACCACTAATAAAGGGATCGGTCTAGAGATCGTATCAAGCGCCAAAGATTTCCCTTAAGTGGGCGTTCATAAACTTGCCCTGAGGATCTAAAGAACGACGAATCTCATGAAAGTCTTGCCAATGGCGCGAATACAATTTCGCCAGCTCCGGCGCTTTCATAGTATGAATCTTCCCCCAATGTGGCCGACCGCCATACTTCCAAAAAATAGGTTCTATTTCGGCAAATACTTTTTTGTAATCCAGATCGCCATATTGGTGAATAGAAATAGAACAGCCATCTTGCCCTTCAAACATAGATAACCAAACATCGTCGGCTTTGACGTAACGAAATTCGATGGGGAAACTCATAGGTAGTTCTTTTTTCTTAATGGTTTCTAAAATTTCCCGTCCACAAGCCACACCTAACTCTGCGGGTACGGTGTACTCCATCTCACGAAAACGTACGATCCGCGAATGCGGGAAAACCCTAAATGAGGAGCCAGTACGAATAGTGGCGGCTTCAGCGGCTAAAGCTTTAGACAAGGCAAAGCCATATAGGTCTTCCCCCACAAACGGTATCCAGCTAGTGGCCTCAAACACGCTACGTAAGGTATTCACTGCTTGAGGGTCGTCATTGCCTTCATTCGTATCACCTGGTTTAGCGATATTGGTGCTAACCGTAATGCACTCGGATGAATACGGGATGAGGAAACATTCGAAGTGACGATTTTGTTTGCACAAATCCTCCATGTTTTCAAACACATATTCCAAGTTTTCAACACGATTAACTTCAGTGATGTCGAAGGGTTCTTGGTTTTGTAAGGTGAACTCGGTAATCACGCCCAATGAACCGACATGGGTTTTGGCGGCCTGAAAAATTTCCGGGTTTTGGGTTTGACTGCACTCGATCAAATCGCCCGTGATCGTGGCTAGTTTCAAGCCTTTGATGTAACCACTCATCGACTTAAAATCGACGCCAGTCGCGTGAACGGACGTCGCCAGTGCACCACCCAATGAAGGGTAGTCCATGTCAGGCATATTCGGAAGTGCCTGACCAATAGAGTCTAGAATAGGGCCGCAAGCATTTAACCGAGTACCGGCAAGTAATGTCGCTTGCAAGCTATCAGATTCATGCCTGACTAAGCCTGACAATAAATCCATTGAGATAAGCGTGTCATTAGTGGGCACGACCGCGCTGAAAGAGTGACCAGAACCGACTGCTCGTACATTTCCTGTAGCAGACTTCAATACTTCGACCAATTCATCTTCGGAGGCAGGGGCATGGCGCCATTTTGGTAAGCAGGACTGATTGCCCGCCCAGTTTACCCAAGGCACAGGCTCCCCGGGTTTGAAGGGGATCGGTGTCTGGGGCTCGGTACTTGTTGGGCCACATCCGGTCATACCGCCAAAAGTCGCCGTTGCCCCAATGGCTAATGAGCCTTTAATAAACTGACGGCGTTTCATAGCGACTCTCCTGGCTGTTTTGATGAATCTGACATACCTGTCATCAGATAAATGAGCTGTCGTAAATCTTGTTCATCGCAGGCGCTGCAATAACCTAAGGGCGGCATACCAGCAATGCCTTCTACCACATGTTTTAAAATAAGCTCTTCACCCTGGTCGATGATGTCTTGCCAATCCTCAGAATTACCTAACTGTGGCGCATCAATGTGAGGGGCAGCATGGCACTGTAAGCAATTGTTGGCAAAGAGTTGCATTTGACGCTCGTTTGGCTGAGCCGACGCCGTACTTATCAGGCTCAATAATAGGGCTACTACCCATGGCAAAGCCCTTAGCCGTGAGTTGATCTTGTTAGAATAAATCATGATATTACATGCCCTATTTGCTTGGTTATTAGGTAACTTTAAATTGAGTAAAACGGAATATATCGTATGTGTCTTGTTTAGAGTTGGCATTTGAAGACATGATCGGTAAAATCGATATTTAAACAATATTCAATGAGGGCTCTTTTTGTCTATTTCATCTGACTTACAAACTGAACATGGCTCACTGGTTTATTTTGAACAGCAGGTTGAGGTTCTGGGCGGTAATGCACAACAAATTGCCCGAAGTGTTAACTTTGATTTGAAAGATTTAACCGGCACATCTGCAACCTTGAGTCATGAAATCTATTGTGACTTATTAGAGGCCGCTGCCTTGGCTACAAATTGTGCTCACTTCGGGCTCTTATTAGGGCAGCGAAACGACATTTCTATGCTGGGTATGTTGGGGCAGTTAACCCTTAATTGTTCAACCTTAGAAGAGGCGGCCAAGACCTTTATTCGGTATTTTAATATGGTCTCTCAAGGAGAGTTTTTTCGAATGGAAGTCGGTGCAAAAGACCACTTTTTAATTCGCGAAGTCTTTTTGCCAGAACCGTATTTCAGCGTGCAAGCGCAAGATATCTCACTTTATGAGATCATTAAAATTGCCCACTCTATCTTTGGTGATAACTGGCAACCCAGCGGCGTATATTTCACTCATAGTCCTGCCAACAAGCAAGCCTATTACAGCACCTTTAATTGTCCTGTGTATTTTAATCAAGAATTTCAGGGCGTAGCTATCGCTACTAATGATGTGAAAATGCCCATAAATCACGCCGATGAAAACAGCCGACAAGCTTTAGAGAAACAGGTGGCTGAAGTGTATATGCAGAATAAAAAATCTGTTATTGAACAAACCCAACAGGCCATTACCCTAGGTATGATCACGGGGGATTGCAGTATTCAATCAGTAGCGCACAATCTAGTCATGCACAGTCGTACTCTGCACCGAAAACTAGACGCTCAAGGTACGAGTTTTACACAAATATTAGAAGAAACACGGCGAACATTTTCCGAATATTTTGTCACCAAAACCTCCATCAGTATTTTTGAAGTGAGCCAGATGCTGGGCTATAAAGACTCAACTTCATTTTCCCGATCCTATAAACGATGGCATGGACTGTCGCCCTCAAATCATCGAAAGCAGCCTCTGAAATTCCCGGGGGGGAGCCAGACTCGCGCTGATTCAAATAAACAGGCCTCGACAGACCTAGCAGGTGATTCGCCACCTGCATGATGGTGGTTTCTTGTCTTATAAACCAATCCTTACAGGTGTGCACTAAACGTCATCTGATTCTGTATAACTCGTTCTAGCGTTTTAATTAAGCATGAAAGTTAGACTTTAATATGGAGAGTTTGAAGTGCAAATATGGTGTGACATTCATTAGTATTCTTAGTGCTGATAATATATTTTTTTATACTAAAATGATCTAGCACCGGAATGGTGCATTCTGTTTTTTCTACTAAAGTTTTAAGACAGCAGAATGATATTGCTTGTCAAAAACCGAATTAGATTATTAGTTTGAATATCCCTCTTTTCATAACTTGAATAGTGGTGGGGGCTAGGATTGCTTCGGAGAACATAGGATGTGTGCAGTGCCACTTGAAAAGAAAGTACCCGATATTGAAGAGTCTATTTTTTTACCATCGAAAGATGTAAAAGCTAGAATGAAAAGGGCGGTTTCCAGAACCCCTACGCCTTCTAAATCTTCAGCTTTATCTGCGATGTCTTTTGCCCATAGTCGGCATGAACTAATATCTCACCTTTGCCATGCTTTGGCTGACAGGTTTGGCATTACACCTAATCAGCAAATGGTCTCGAAGCTACAGCGATCCTTTATTGATATGGACTCGGTAGATCTTCATCAACGAGTTAATGAGTTATCATCGTTACCCGCCGGACATGCATATTGGCTGGATCTGGTGGCAAAACTTACCGTCCATGAAACTTATTTCTTTCGTGATGAACCGCAGCTAAATATGTTGCGAAATAGGCTGCTACCTCATTTGATTAAAAAAGCCGCTCACGATACCTCACCTACGCTGCGTATTTTGTCCGCAGGTTGCTCCACGGGTGAAGAAGTCTATAGCCTTACCATGTTAGTACTTGATGCATTATTGGAAGCTGGTTACGCTTTTGGTCATGCCAAAGCAGATATAAAAATTATGCCGGGTTGGCAAGTGCAAATACTCGGCGTCGACGTATCGGCAGATGCATTGAATATTGCCAAAAAGGCAAAGTATACCAATGAAGGGCTAGGCTCTTTCAGAAACATGGCGCCTCACTGGCAACATTGGTTCGACGAGATAAAAACCGGTTATTCTTCTGCCCTAGACTCCGGCTTATACACTAATACCGAATCACAAACCTATCGCCGGCCGAAAGCATTTATTCGTAATATTACTGAGTTTTCACAGCACAACTTACTTCAAAATGGTGCCCATTTTGGTGATTTTGATATGGTTATTTGTCGTAATACGATGATCTATTTTAATGACGCCAATAAAAATACCGCCCAGAATTATCTTTTTGATCGACTAAAGCCAGAGGGCATATTGTTATTGGGTGCAACGGACCCTTTGCTTTGTCCCGAGCGCTGTGTGCAGCAGCGTAGCCTTGGTATGGCGTATTACATGGGCAAACAATTTAGCCTGGGTAATTCTTCAATCAAATAAATCGATCATTTAATTAATCAATAAAAACAAGAGGGAACTTTGTTATGGATATCAACCTTATATCATTAAATGGCAGTATTTATGGTTTGCCAACAAGTGCTGTGCGTGAGGTTCTCGATCCGGTACCTGTTACCCCCATGCCCTTCTCGCCAGACTATGTGGATGGCATTGTTAATATTGGTGGCTCCGTGCTTGTACAGTTAGACCTTTCGGTTCAACTGGAAAATGGGCCTGCAATATCAGCAAATTCAGGGCAACTGATGGTTATTGAAAATGATGGTGAGCAAATTGCTTTGCATGTGGACCAGGCTTTATTGATGGTCAGTATTCCTGGTGATGAAATTCACGATGTTCAGACCCAGGATGTGCCTGACGGTATGGACCTGAATTTACTTTCAGGCCTGTTTCAGTGGCAGAATAAGTCGGTATTGTTTCTGTCTGAACAACAGCTAGGGCTTAAAAATATAGCGCAATTAAAGCAGGTAGATGGCGTTGGAGGTTTTGTTGCGACGATAGAAACGAATACCTCTAGCGAGGCTGACAGCCAAAAAGAAGTCACTGACTATCAGGAAAATTACTTGGTTATCGAAGTGAATAATGAGCGTTACGCACTGACGATGGATAACGTCTGTTTTGTCGAAGATTTAGAGACCGCCACCACTTTACCCTTAGCCCCGCCTGAAGTGGTAGGCATGACATATTCACACCAGTCACCGATACTCATATTGAGTTTAGGGGTACTGATGGGTAAGCCAAAAAGTGCAGCTTGTAAATTAGTGGTGGTACAGCATCATGACTTTCGTTGTGCACTTAGTGTCGATCATATACATGGCATTCATCGTTTAGCTTGTCACGATAACCATGAAGCTTTGGCTCAGGATGGCGAACTCGCGGGTTACTTGCTAGGGGCTGAGGAAAATCTCATCGGAGTTCTGAATTTTAGTGCCTTATTTTCTTCCTCACGGATAGATTCACTGAAACGTTTTTTGGTTGATGACAAACAACAAAGCTCTAAAAAAACGCGAATTCCTACACGTCGCTTGCTCACCTTTAATGTTGGTCATGAACGTTGTGCCTTGCCTTTAGCTTTGGTAGAGCAGGTTGTGGAGTATCAACAACTCGAGGCATTGCCTGAGGGCGGGGGAGGGCATTTACATGGTGCTGTGCAGATTCATGGTGATATTTTTCCGGTGGTCGACCTTAGGATTCAGATGGACGTCACCACACGAAATACTCCCCTGACCGCCTATGTCATTGCTGGAGAGGAGAGTAATCGCTGGGCGCTAGTGGTGGATCAAGTTAATCAAGTGGTAGAAATACCTGAAACAGATATTGAACCAGCCAGCACTCAGCAACAGCAGTATGTAGAAGAAATCGGCCGAATTGATAATGGCCTCCTCAGTGTCATGAGTCTAAGTGCCTTGACGGCGGGTTCAGATCAAATGGTAAGTACAGGGAGTGTAGGATGATAAAACTTCTTGTAGTTGACGATTCCGCGTTTATGCGGATGGCGATCTCGAAAATGGTTGAGAATGACCCACGAATAGAGGTTGTTGGAGACGCGCATAATGGTGAAATTGCCGTGCAAATGGCACAACGTCTTCGCCCGGATGTGATCACCATGGATGTCGAAATGCCGGTGGTTAATGGTCTTCAGGCTGTACAAAGAATTATGGAGAGTAGGCCGTGTCCGATCATTATGGTTAGTAGTTTAACCACTCAAAGTTCCGATATGACCGTCAGAGCCTTGGAGTTGGGGGCAGTAGATTTTATTGCCAAGAGCTCTTCTTTTGTACAGCTGGATATTGTCAAAATTGAAAAGGCCTTACAGGAGAAAATCTATTACTGGGCAAAGCATAAATTAACTCTTAACTTGAAAAGTCCGGGGAAAGCCCAGTATCAGAACTTGCCTGAAAAACCGGCAGTACTCACAAAACGGCAGCCAAAAAAAGCCACTGACTTTGTACTAATCGGTGTTTCTACAGGTGGCCCCAGAACCGTATTGGAACTTCTATCTAGCATGGGGGCACTAAGCTGCCCCATGGTGATTGCCCAGCACATGCCGAAAGAATTTACACCAGGTTTCGCTGAACATTTAGCCGCTGCGACAGGTTTAAATGTCGTAGAAGGCTACCACGGTATGCCTCTTGTACCAGGGCAGATAGTCATTGCTCCTGGTGGGACCGACAGTCAGATACGTCGGCCTTTTGAGAATCACTTTGCATTGGATGTCAAAGCCCATGAAAAGAGCACAATACACCCTTCAGCAGATTTACTTTTTCAGTCAGCTGCGCGGGCGTGCGAAAGCCCGGTTGCCGTGATTCTGACTGGAATGGGGGATGATGGTTCTCTCGGCGCTGCTGAGTTTTCCCAGCGACACTATCCCGTGATGGCGCAAGACCCGGCAACATGTGTCGTTGATGGCATGCCTGGTTCTGCCATTGCATCAGGATCCGTTTCTGAAGTATTGGATGTAGATAAAATTGCAAGGCAACTTAGGCTTTGGTGCGGGGAACGGCAAACATTTGCACCCACTCAAGCAATAGGTGTCAATTGAGCAAAACAACGAACGAAAAACACCGAACGAAAAAAGAGGTTTCAAAATGACAAAACGAGTAATGGTAGTAGATGATTCGATGATTATGCGCACCTTATTGAAAGACATCGTATCTGCAGATACAGATTTGGATGTGGTGGGTGATGCATGTGACGGGGAGATGGCCTTAAAGAAGGCGAAAGAGCTAAAACCCGACTTAATTCTATTAGATATTGAAATGCCAAAAATGAATGGCGTGGAGTGTCTTAAACGCCTAAGGCTAACCAGCCCGGCCAAGGTCATCATTATTTCTTCGGTGGCTCAAGCAGGTTCTTCTATGGCTTCGGATGTCAGAAAATTAGGGGCAGCAGATGTCATACCAAAGCCTTCTGGTGCAACCAGTCTTGATATCAAAACCAAGAAAGGTCATGAAATAACCCAGACAGCACGTAGAGTGCTGGGCCTCGCAAGCTAGTAGGAACTTAAGCTAGTAGGAACTTAAGTTAGTCGGTAGTTGAACTAGTAATAAGTTAGACCGTACTAAGCAAAAATAAACAACAGTCGTTGTAAATTAGCAGCAGTAGTGAATTAACAACAATAGTAGTAAATCAACAACAATAGTAGTAAATCAACACAGGGCAGCGCTAGCTGGGTAATTGATTATGTCTGACTATATTGAAACCTTATGGGCTCAATTTGTAATTGAAACTGAAGAGCATTTAGAACTGATTGAGCCGGTCCTTGTAGAGGCAGAGTTCAATGCACCAACCAGGGAAGATGTTGATCAACTATTTCGTTCTTTCCATTCCATAAAAGGCTTGTCAAAAGCTATGGATTTGCTGGGCATGGAAGCGCTTTCTCATCGTGCTGAAGATATCCTGGGCTTGGTGCGTGATGAACTCATCTGCGTTGATCCGGAACTAGCAGACCTTTTGCTAAGCGCTATAGATGCACTCAAGCAACATCTGCGTATTGCAGAAAGTAAGCGTGAAGATCATTCCCCCTCTGGCGAGTTAATAAAAAGGCTTGAGCAAATATTTATTCAGGGCAACGGGGCTCAGGAACAGGCAGTGCCTGAAAATAAGATTGAAGCCTGTGATGAGCTTGAGGATAACGAAGCACAGGTCTTGGACGTAAAAACCGTTGACCAGCTTGAAACGCAGGCAAGCTCAAGTTTTCATTGCGACCCTGATATGCTGATCTTTTTTGCAGAGTTATTGCAGGCAAATATGCCTAGGTTTACTTACTTTCTGGCACCGGAGTTTGATGCTGATTCAGCTCAAGCAACAGAGCTGTTGAGTGAACTCGAAACCTTGATTCATGCGTCTGGCACGATGGAAATGACGCAGCTAGCCGAGCAGTTTACTACACTAGTGAAGACGGTTTCTGATCTGTCGATCGAGCCTGTTATTCAACGGAACACTGTCGCCGAAGTTTTAATGACGCTCGTGGAAATGATTCAAATTATTGAATCCGACGTCAAACAAGAGTGCGGTACTTCCCAGCTGATTGGTGAACTTAGGCTTTATGCAGCTGAAAAAATAGACCATCTTTTCTTGGAACTAGCGAGCCAATTGCGGGTTATCGCAGAAAACTCAGCCGATCAGCCCTTGAGTGATTCACCCGAGGTAATTGAGCTTGCCGTACTAACCGCTGAAAAGGCTTTTTCTTTAAATAGCCATTTACATCTTTTAGACGGCACTGATTCTAGTACGCGCCTATTACTAACGGTCAGTGATGTCTGTAAGCAAATTAATCAAGGTCATGCCGTTCCTGAATCGGGGCTCCTAAACTTACTGCTTAATGCTGTCAGTGTCGCTGAAAGTGAGTATCGAAATTCTGCAGATAGCGGCGAAGTTAGTGCAAGTGCTGTTGACTGGAATGCACTTCATCACAAAATATGGGATGTCATTAAACAACAGCGAGATGAAAGTGATGACGGGCTTGTTTCTTTTGAAGACCTGGCCAGTAAGGTAGCGATTAACCCCTTATTTGAAGATTGTATGTCTGGCGATAGCATTAAACTGCTTCTAGATGGTTTGAATAATGGCGCTACAGTATTTGAAGCTTTTGTAAATCTCGAAGAATCGGAAGAGTTTACAGGTGGCTTCTTACAGTGGGTAGAGAAAGATGTCCAATTGGTGACCAATAGTACCGTTTTTATTGACGATAAGCCTTGGAGTGATTGTCTTTTATTAACTGAGAAAACAGAGAGTTACCTCAGGGAGTCAATTAAACAACTGGATCCAGATCGCCGTTTTTTGAAACTCGAAACGTGTGCCAAGGTGGCGAGCGATGCAGAAACTGACCCTTCCACTGCAGTTAATACGTCTGAAAAAGACACTACAAACAGTAATAAAAGTTCAAGTATGTTGCGCGTGAGTGGCGAGACCTTAGATCAGTTTATGAGTCAGATCGGTGAAATGGTGTCTATTCGTGGCATGTTGAATCATGGAATTCATCTTGATGGCGGTAATGAGGCGCTAGTCGCAATAAAACAGATGGCGAGCGCGAAACATGGCGACATTAACAGCGAACTTCTAATAGCTCGGCTTGAAGTACTAGAGCAGCAGTTGGCGCGTTTTGATCAAGTAGATCAAAAGCTTCATACCGTACTAAGCCAGCTACAAGACAGTGCTTTAGCGCTTCGTGTCGTCCCCATGGAAACGGTTTTCAAACGCTTACCTCGTCCCGTTAGAGATCTCGCTCAAACATTAGGCAAGCAAGTAAAATTGGAAATGACAGGCCAGGATGTTCGTATTGATAAAGCAATGGTCGATGTCTTGAGTGACCCTTTAATGCATATGGTGCGAAATAGTGTGGATCACGGCATTGAACTTCCTGAAGAAAGACTTGCGGCAGGTAAACCCGAGCGAGCAGTGGTCGAGCTTGGAGCACGACAGCAGGGGAACACTGTAAAAGTAACGATTAAGGATGATGGCCAGGGAATTAATTCTGAAGCGGTGAAAGCGAAAGCACTCGAGAAGGGCTTAGTAACGGAAGAAGAGCTAAGTCGCTTGAGTCAAAAAGACATTATGCAATTCATTTTTGCGCCGGGGTTTTCTACTGCTGAACAGATCACCGAGACCTCGGGTCGAGGTGTTGGCATGGATGTCGCTCTTACGAATGTGGTGAAAATGGGCGGTAACATCTCGGTTGAATCTGAGCCCGGTAAAGGCTCCCGCTTTACGCTGGAACTGCCTTTGTCAGCCGCTATTCAAGACACAGTCTTGGTCAGAACATCAGGCCAAATGATGGCCATACCAGAACGCTATGTCGCTGAGATGATAGAAATAAACCGCGCTGATGTGCAGTCAGTAAAAGGCTGTCAGGCAATCGTATTACGCGATAATTTTTTACCTATTTACAGGCTGGGGCCACTGCTAGGTTATTACTCGGAACAGAGTGAAGATAAGACGCTGGTGGTCGCGGTGATCTCTGATGGTAAACAGCGTATTGGTGTGGTGATTGATCGCTCCTATCAACGGCAGGAATTATTCATCAAAGATATTCATAAGCAGCTGACTGCCTTACCTGGTGTAAGTGGTGCCGCTATTTTGGGGGATGGCAAGGTCGTGCTGATTGTTGAAGTCGAAGACTTATTTGTCTTAGCGAATAAACAAGGGAAAACAGCGCTGCTGACGCTTGAATCTGATGCCGGCAAGGATAGCGAGTTGGACGAGTCTAAGTGCTCAGCTTCAGTAAGGGGCAGCATGATGGACGAAGTGATGACCGGAGGACGTGTCGCATGAAAAACCGCATGAAAAGTTTTCTCTATGTCATGGTAGAAGATATCCCCATGCTGATGGATAGCGATGCCGTATATGAGGTCATGCCCTTAACCAAGGACAGTCCAAAGGGGAAACCTGATACTGCCGTAGGCTACCTGGATTGGCGAAATCAACTGTTGCCCATCGTTAATGCTCGAGCGCTGTTAGAGCTGCCCTTGGCGAGTACTAATAATCAGGGCGCTGGCATTGTCTATCGTGCCATGCCTGATCAGCCTCCGATCTTTTTGGTTGTAGATGAAATCGTACGGATAATTAAATTGGGCCTGGACGCGTTTGTACCATTACCTCAAGCGCCTAATCGAATTCGTGAATTGTTTGACTTGATCTATGTTGATAACGACGAAGATCGGCAGGCATATCGTTTTAGGAACCCCTTACAGGATCACGTTCTAAATAATGTTATCTAGGAGCTTAATAATGAACCTAAGGACTGTTTTAAGGGGTGTAAAGTGAACGTTGCAGAAATACTAATTATTGATGATAGTCGTCTCGAGTTAATGAAAATGGAACACTTTCTTTCCGAAATAGATGGCTGCCAGCCGACCTTTATCGAAAACCCAAATCACGCTCTGAATTGGTGTATTGCTAATGATCCGGATTTGGTAGTAGTCGATTATCAGATGCCATACTTAGATGGCCTGGGGTTTATCAAAGCATTTAGAGAAATCAAAGGGCGTGAGGATACGCCATTGGTGATGATTACCGCATCAAGTACTGAGACAGTTTGTGTCGAAGCATTAAATGGCGGTGCCAATGATTTCATCTGTAAACCTGTCCGCAAAGCTGAATTTTTGGCTAGGGTCTCAAATATGCTTACCTTGAGACGAAAGCAGAAAAAGACCGGCAATATGATTCACAAACTGAACAAAGATATTAATGACACTGCAAAAGTCGTG
>Ga0209290_1001033_pt1 | contig 15343 bp, 8 predicted proteins | sample EN1Hudsemesocosm_2_FD_184632 | JGI IMG/M metagenome (GOLD analysis project Ga0209290, IMG submission 184632) | Methane-oxidizing microbial communities from mesocosms in the Hudson Canyon - EN10B Hudson Canyon (SPAdes) (version 2) | ecosystem: Environmental > Aquatic > Marine > Cold seeps | place... | reverse complement strand
GATCATTTGAGAAGCTTCTTGGACGAATAAGTTGTTTTTACTACTAGCATCTTAAATCGGGGCGCATTATAATGCGCCCCGATTTACTTCAAATGCCTGAATATTCGCTTAGTTTAAACGAATCATTAAAGGCCTCCGTCCTAGATGGCAAGGACATAAAATAAAGCCCTCAAAGTGTGCCCCTTTAGCTCAGTTGGTTAGAGCACCCGACTCATAATCGGTAGGTCCCCTGTTCAAGTCAGGGAGGGGGCACCATTTATTTCAAAGACTTAGCGATATTTTTCTTTCCCCTAATATTCAAACTTCAAAGTTAGTGGCTGTATTGGTGGCTGTTTGGTGAATCCGAAATATTGGTTTAATAGTTATAACTACCTCAAATTATCCGTATTTTACGTCTTGATGGTATTCTGGGAGTCGACATCTGTGGCTGGCTGGTGCTTGTTGGGCTCATAACCCGAAGGTCGTCAGTTCGAATCTGGCCCCCGCTACCAATTAAAAGAGACTTATCAATAACTTACTGATGAGTCTTTTTTCTGTCTAAAATTTGAGTTCGATTTTAGTTTCCATGTAACCGCTGTGTAACCCCAAAACATCAACACCAAACATCGAAACTAACTTGCAGAAGCTACTAATCTCAAAACTGTGTTTCTATATCTACACTCATACTTCTGAAGCTCCCCACTAACCAAACAGAAAGCTATTCGCACCTTAAGACAATTAAGCAGCGACGAAACATAATTTCCATTTCCTGAAGATTGAACTATATTTTCACCATTCCGAATTTAGGTGAAATTATAGGGATCATATATGTCACTAGAAATAATCAAAAAACAAATAGATATTTTTTTGAGCGATGAAGCACCAGCTGTTATGGCCATTAAAGGTGAATGGGGTGTAGGCAAAACTTATACGTGGAATAAATACCTTCTAGAAGCTCAAAACGAAAATAGAGTTTCTTTACCTAAATACTCCTATGTTTCAGCCTTCGGTGCGAAATCTTTGGATTCTTTCAAGTACTCAATATTTGAAAATGTAGTGGACAAAAAGCTAATTGGATCTGAAGCGAGCATACAGACATTTAAGAAAAATTCCGTGGATTTGCTAGCCTCGTTGGGGAAAAAATCAATTAAGCTTGTTAAAGGCTCCTCTCTCCTAAAAGATTTTACACCAGCAATTGAATCCTTATCATTTTTATCCCTTGAAAAAACCTTAATCTGTATTGACGACTTAGAACGTACAGGTGATGACTTATCTGTAAAAGATATCCTGGGTTTAATCTCTACCCTCAAAGAGCAAAGAAACTGCAAAGTTATAATATTGTTAAACGATAAAGAAGATGGGCTAGAAGATTACACGAAATATAGAGAAAAAGTGGTTGATACAGAACTGAAATTCGCCCCAACTGCAATTGAATGTGCGTCGATCGCTTTTGATAAAAATGACTATGAATTTATAACACTTAAAGAACTAACCCAGAAGCTTGGAATTAGAAATATACGCATACTTAAGAAAGCCGAAAGGCTAGTCGAGTTATCCAAACCATTAATGAGTCAATATGAACAAGAAACAAAGTACCAAATAATTCATTCATTGGCGCTGTTTACGTGGTGCCACTATTGTTTAGGGCATGACCCTGAAATTCCAACCCTAGATTATATTATAAACAAGAATATTCATTTATTAGACTTTAGTGATGACAAGTATTTATCCAATAGTGATGAAGAAACAAGTGAAAAAGAAAAAAAATGGAACTCAATGTTGCTTAGTTACGGATACCAACTGACAAGCGACATTGACTTAGTTTTAGCTGAATCAGTCCGCACAGGCTACTTTATAGAGGAAAGTTTCAAACGTGAAGCTGACAAGTTAAACAAAGAAATAATTGACTCAAAATCAGAAGGATCTTTCCATGATACTTGGAAGTTCTACCACGGTAGTTTTGACAACAACAAAACTGAAGTAGTCAACGCTCTCTATGAAAGCTTCAAGAAAAACGTCAAGAATATTTCCCTAACAAATTTGAACGGAACTGTAATTTTATTCAAGGATTTAGGCGAAAAAGATAAAGCTTCTGAACTTATCGATATCTATATAGAGAAGAGAAAAAGCGAAAAAGGACTATTTAACCTTAAAGAGAATAATATTTTTGGCGATGTTAGAGACCCTGAAATAGTAAACAAATTTGACGGAATTTATAAGACATTAGTCACAACAGAAAGCGCCGAACAGGTCTTAGAGCGTATTTCAGAAAAGGACGGATGGAATCCTCGAGATGAAGTAGCCCTCTCTAACACTTCACCCGATGAGTTTTACCGCATTTTTAAGGATATAAAAGGTAAAAAAATCCCCCTCTACGTAAAAGCTTGTTTGCAGTTTGGCAACTTTTCGAACCCGACAGAACAACAAAAGACAATTGCTGATAACGCAACAACCGCGCTAAAAACTATAGCCTCAGAAAGCGATATTAACAAAAGACGCGTCAAGAGCTTTGGTATATACACTTAGTCGAATACAAAGCTCTCTATATATTAGAGAGCCTACATACTCCCAAAATATGAATATTTAAATACTGAACAGCCACTATACAAAAGTGGCTTAACTTGCCCCTACTATAATTCGATAAAAGGTACTCCTGGGCATAGTTCAAAGAGGGTAATTCGAACCTCGATCGTTCGCTATTTATAAAATATTTCAGAGGGTGGTTGTTGTTTAATTGTTAGGGCTCGTCCCTTGATACCAGTAGCGTTGCTCCGACCAATATAACAACCTACCTTTCTAATTATGAGCTGACGACTATAGAAACACGGAAAAAGGTCAGAACCAGCGGTTACGACTCAGAGCCCTAGGACCCCCGTCTTATTTTGATTAACTAGCTGAGCGTTTCCGGTACCAATTTATATCAAAGCGCAGTCAGATCAAGGGATTAGCTCTTTTACAAACCGGAAGCGGAAACGGGGTTTGAGCTTTACCATATATAGGAAAAGGCCGAGGTTCGAATTACCCTCTATAGATTAACTGGCCGGAGAACCTAATACACCCTACCTCCCACCAACATGTGAGACAGTCTTAACCGATTGTTCCATTCGCCAGAAAAAAGTTTCTTATTTCTCACACATAAAAATGTGGCTAGAGGGGCAGTCATTTACCATAAAGCTGTAGATATTTGCCTACCCCCTCCCTATTGGTATCTAATTTAACAACCAATATTACGGGGCCCCTGAGCATAAATGAAGCCCACGGGGGATACGCCAGCGCGTTAATAGCCACTTTTCCAGCAAAAACCTCAAGCCACCACCTTTGGGGTTTTGATGCTCTGCAGCCTTTTATATATAGGGTGTTGAGTAATAATGAGAGGTGGTTTGAGTGGTTTGAAGAACCTTAGATCTAACAAAAATATAACGCTAAGAGCATTACACCTAAGTTTTTGAGTGGAACGATTGAGGTAAGCTTAGTCGCATCAATATTTATTCTTCAGCTCGGGTTGAGCATTAGAGTTTAATAAATTAGGTCTGAAATTCAGTTGTATCGATATTAACTTTTTATAACTTTATGTAATATAACGCGCAATATAATAGGCAATGGAATTCGTTGCTTAAAATAACATCAATCAACAGGGAGTGTGGGGCATGTCTTGCCGTCCTTTCGTCTTATCCGTTTTATCTATTCTTCTAGCTGTTCTTTCATTTTCTGCTTCAGCAACAATACCAAGTTCTCAAATAGTCGGTTCGACACCCGGTGCATTTGAAGTCAGTCAATCTGGTGCGGCGACTTATACCGTACCCATTAAATTACCGCCTGCGGTAGGTGGCATGGTCCCAAATTTATCGCTACGTTATAGCAGCCAAAGTGGTAACGGTATTTTGGGTCTAGGTTGGCAGCTGAATGGCATCTCATACATTACCCGTTGCTCAACGAATTATGAGCGTGATGGTCGAATAGATGGTGTTAACTTTGATGAGAATGACCAATTCTGTTTGGGTGGAAGTCGCCTAATTCCAGTGGATGGAGTGAATGGTCAGCCAGGTACGGAATACCGCACTGAGGTAGACACATACAACAAAGTTGTTTCCTACGGCGCGACTGTAAGCGGTCCTTCATATTTCAAAGTATGGTCAAAAGACGGAACGATTAGTGAATATGGTGTGACTGATGATTCTCGTATCGAAGCGCAGAATGGTAAAGGAGTTATTGTATGGGCTCTGAATAAAAAGCAGGGTCGATCTGACAATGCTTATACTGTTGGCTATGAAGAAACGACAGTTGATGGTGAATGGCGTATTGATCGCATCAATCTAAATGTGAATAGTACAGATAATACTTACGTTCAATTCAACTATGAGCCGCGTACAGATATTCGTAAACGCTATTACTCAGGCGGTTTTTTTCGATCCTCCAAGCTCCTAAGTAATCTTCAGATTTGGGTAGATGGCGAAGCCGATCTTATCCGCCAATATAATTTTACGTATCGAGCCAAAGAGAACGATTTTGACCGCTCAACATTGAGCAACTTGGTTGAATGTGATGCTTCATATAACTGCTTGCCTGAGGTAAGTCTTGACTGGCAGGGAAAAGAGGATGGGTATGACGATGCGATCGGTAAAGGTCTGGCTGAAACTATCCCTAGTGTATATATAAAGCTGACTAGAGATGTTGATGGCGATGGTTTGAGTGACCTAGTCTGGATGTATTCAGGTGCAAGCGGGTTATGGGGGTACACAGCAATTGGTAAGGGAGATGGAACATTCTTCTCTGCTGAAGGGGGGCGATTAAGGTCTGGAAATTTTGGATCTGATGATGCTTATGTTGAAGAGATTGCTGATATAGATGGTGATGGCTTTCTTGACCTTATCTGGATGCATTCTGGAGGCGGTGGTCTAGCGGCTTACACAGCGATTGGAAATGGTGATGGTAGCTTTAAACCTGCTACAGGTAGTACATTAAGAACTGGAAATTTTGGGTCCTATAGTTATTACGAAAAGCGGGTTGGTGATCTAGATGGCGATGGCCTAACTGACTTAATTTGGATGCATTCTGGGTCCACTGGTTTTGCTGCCTATACGGCCTTAGGCAATGGTGATGGCACCTTTCAATCTGTTAAGGGTCGTACATTAAGATCTGGAAACTTTGGGTCACTGGGTTACTATCACGAGCTGATTGGTGACCTAAATGGTGACGGGTTGACTGACCTAATCTGGGTGCACTCTGGACCTACTGGTCTCGCAGCCTATACAGCTTTGGGTAATGGTGATGGTAGTTTTCAATCTGCTACTGGTCGTAGATTAAGCTCTGTCAATTTTGGGTCAAATGGCGCTTATCAAAATAAGACTGGCGATCTAAATGGCGATGGCATAACAGATTTAATCTGGATGCATTCTGGCGGTGGTGGCCTTGCGGCTTACACTGCGATTGGTATTGGTGATGGTAGTTTTCAAGACCCCATAAGAGGAGTATTAAAAAGTGGAGATTATGGATCATATGACTACTACGAAAAGCGAATTGGTGACATAGATGGCGATGGCCTAACTGACTTAATTTGGATGCATTCTGGCCCAACGGGACTTGCGGCCCACACGGCTATTGGTAATGGTGATGGTAGCTTTCAAGAGCCTACAGGCAGAAGACTTTCAGATGAGGATTTTGGGGCATATAGCTCTCATCAAAAGTTGACAGCAGACTTAAACGGTAATGGTCTAATAGACCTAGCTTGGCTAACCTCCCAAAACGGATACAAAATCTATACGAGTTTAAAGAAAAAAACATATTTGGGGCGCTCAGGCTTGGTCACCCAAATATCTTCAGCTAATAGCAATATAAGTATTAAATATTCACCACTTACAAATTCTGTAACTTACACAAAACAGCTTAGCTCAAATGACAGTTATCCAGTTGTTCAAACTCAACCCACCAGCTATGTGGTCAATCAGGTAGAGTCCTCAAACGGTATAGGTGGACTTAATGCTACTACCTATCGATATGAAGGTCTCAAATATCACACGACCGCCCGTAAAAGCCTCGGTTTTGCAAAGATAACTACAACAGACTTAACCACAGGCAACAGCGTACAAAAGACCTTCAGTCAGGACTACGATAACCGTACGCATGGCATGCTTGAACAAGAGATAGTAAAAGCTTCAAATGGTGTTGATCTGCTAGCTACTTATTATAATTTGACGGTATCTAAGTGGAATCTTGGTGCGGGTGAAGGCTATATTTATTCACCTTATGCTGATCGTATAATCAAAAAATCTAAAGATCATGCGGGTATCCTAACGAATGACACTCAGATAGACATTACTAAGTCTTCTGATGGCTTCGGTAATCTTAAAACTCGAACAGAAAGGAACTTTACAGCAGGGAATACGATTCCCGATTTCACTGAGGCGTTTACCTACAAACCTGCTGACACAACCAATTGGTTTATTAGTCAGGTCGCGACACATGTTCAAGAGTCAGGCGATAAAACGCGCTCCACTCACTTCACTAACTATGACACTTTAGGACGCTTAACAAACTTAACGATCGAACCCAGTGATGACCCTCTTTTTGTATCGTATGGTTATGACGATTTCGGTAATATAGAAACAACAACTGAATCTGCGACGAATATTGCCACGCGTACTACAACGACTAACTTTGATGTTACTGGCCTCTATGTAAACAATGCACTTAATGCAGAAGGTTTTACAGACTTTACGGTCGAAAGCTACGATATTCGTTTCGGTCAGCCAACATCTATATTGGATGCAAATAACCAACGTACCCAAATTACCTATGACGATCTAGGGCGTATCGTTTGGCAGAAAAACCCAGACAACACTGAGCTAACGGTTAATTACCAATGGTGTAGTGCAGCAGGTACTTCTTGTGAGACTAACGAGCTTTATCTTGAAACGGTAACGGTATCCGGCCAAGCGCCGGTAACACGTTATTTTGATATCTTTAATCGTGAGCTAAGAAATAAGCATATAGGCTTTGATGATGCGCCTATTTATCAGCAGTTTGCCTTTAATGAAGTGGGTGGCATTAGCTCCGCTTCAGAACCCTATAGATCATCGCCAAGTTATTTTACGACAACAGAATACGACAGCTTCTGGCGTCCTTTTAAAACGATTAATCCTGATGATGATAACTCCTATCGTGAAATTACTCAGTTTAACGGGTCTGAAATTACCGAAAGAAACGAGCGGGGTTATACCAAAACGACCAAGTACGACCCGCTTGGGCGTGTGTTGAAAACGACGGATGCGAATTATACCGATACTGACTTTGTATATGGGGCATTTGGTAGTTTGGAACAAACCTTGGTCGAAGGCACGTATTCATTAATAGAATATGACAATCGTGGTCGTAAAACAGAAATGACCTCGGATGCGAATGCGGCTGTTGATACGGGCGCACCAAGTTACAAATATACCTACAACTCCCTTGGTGAGATGGTCGCTCAAGAAGACCCAAATGGTGCTGTGACTTGTTATGTCTACGATAAGTTAGGTCGAATGACCAAACGAGTTGATAACTATCAAGGTTCGATTACAACGCAATCAATTGAGGCATGCACTTATTCATCCATTCTGCAAAAGGTAAATGAGTGGAGCTATGATTCAGCAGTTAAAGGTAAAGGCTTACTTCATACCGTAGAAGGCCCAAATAACTACTTGAAGACTTACGGTTATGATTCAACCAGTCGCTTAGAATCCGAAACCACTAAATTTGGCTCTTCTACACAGCCGTATACGATTGGGTATGGCTATAACGCTACTAATGGTTTTCAGGATCTAACACTCTATCCAGAAAACTTTGCCACCCTTAAACAATTCAAACCAACGGGGTATTTTAAATCAGTTATAGACGCCGATAACCCCAGCAAAGATGCCTACTACCAAGTTACTAATATGACAGTGCGTGATCAGGTCAGCCATTTCTCTTATGGTAATGGCCTATCTAGTGTCAACGATTACTATGATGATACGGGTCGACTAGAATCTACTGAGAGCAAAATCGGCACAGTCGGTACATCTGTATTAGATATGTACTATCAATGGGATGTCAGAGGTAATCTCTCGAATCGACAGGATATCAAGCGAAATAATGCAGAAAGCTTCACCTATGACAATTTAGACAGGATCAGGTGGTCTCTTTACACCAATAGTGAAAATGTCACCACTAGCACCTTCATGTATTATAGCGATAATGGCAATATCAGTTACAAGCCGGGCGTGGGTACATATAGCTATGATGGCATAGATAGTCGATGTATCGGGCAAACCAATGTCGCTAGTCGCTTTAGTGATTATGCTGTGAGATCTATCAGTGGTACTAAGAGTGCTTATTTCTGTTATGACAATAATGGTAATACACTGATTGGTGATGGTCGTACCATGATGTACAACACCAATAACCAGCCAACCAAAATCACCAAGGGCACGGATATAAGTGACTTGCTTTACGATCCAGAAGGCTCTTTATATCAGCGTACAGATACCAAAGGTTCTAGCTCTACGCAAACCACCTATGTTGGCGGCATCTACGAAAAAGAAGTGAAAGGGACTACGACTAAGCATAAATTCTATGTAGAAGGCGTGGCTGTAGTTACCCAAACAGGCTCAAACGTGGCCAGTCGAGCTGATACCTATCTACACCATGATCACCTTGGTAGCGTAGTGTTAGTTACTGATCAAAGCCGAAACGAAGTTGAAAGCTTCAGCTTTGATGCCTGGGGCAAGCGACGTGGGGTGGTAGACTATGCCTTCTCATCAACGCTAGATGACATGATCACTACTCAACTCGGTTTCACTGGTCATCAGCAAATGGATAATGTTGGCCTCATCCATATGAAAGGGCGGGTGTATGACCCGACCATTGGCCGGTTTTTGAGTCAGGACCCTTACGTACAAGACCCAACAAACTCACAAAGTTATAACCGCTATAGCTACGTTTGGAACAGGGTTTTATCTGCGACAGACCCAACGGGATATCTAACGCTAAGTTCAGGTGGGGATTCTGTTAGTAATAACAAAGATGCAGATGGCGACGGAAGCAGTCATAAGACTGGCCGAAACAGACCAAACTCTGGCGACAACTCCTCATCTCGACAAGGCGGAGTAGGTAGTAATGGCGCAGGCCCAAATGGCAGCTTTGGTGGTGCGAATGGAAGTTTAGATGCCGGAATAGCTGGGACTGGACTAAGCGGCTTTGATGCTATGCATATGGGGCTTGATGGTCTTGCTACATCAGAGATGCCCGGAGTATCGCAGGTTTCAGGATTAGTCAGTGCAATAATCTATGGTGTTAAAGGTGACTATGTTGGTGCAGGGTCTTCAATTGCTGGAATGATTCCGGGTATTGGAGCCGGCGCAGATGCTGCTAGAATGTCCAAGTGGGCCGTTGTCTTGGTAGCAGCGAAGGCTCTTTCTAAGAAAGGACCGGCTAAGTTTGATGTAGGTTCTTATAAAGATCTCAAAGGGACGGTTTCAGGATTAGATGCACATCATGCAGGACAAAAATCAGTAATGAAGAAGCTCGTGGATGGGTATGACCCAGCAACAGCTCCTACAATTTTGGTCCCAAAAGTGGGTCATACAATCAAAGGGCCGAATGGGATAGTATCACGAAGCGCTAAAGGGATGGATAGTCCGAGAAAATTGTTAGCTCGAGATATAAGAGAGCTTCGTAGAGTTTATCCTGATGTACCGAATAGCCAGTTGCAAAAACTAATTAGTATGAACAAAGAAATGTACCCGACAGCATTTATAAAGTGATAATTATGAATCCAGAATATTTTGTAGAAAAAGTTAGACAAGGCATTGTTGAAGAAAATGATTTGATCTATCGAGACTTATTTGCAAATACTGATGCTACGGAAGCATCTGATGAGTATTGGAAAAATGCATTGGAACTATTCAATAGTCTTGATAGCAGAGGCAAAGAAACGTTATTTAAAATAATGAGACAAGTATCGGTTGATACTGTTTCTAACTTATTTGGCGTCTTGGATGGCTCGACTTCTTTGGATGGGGTTGATGAAGAGTTTAGATTGACAATAGATGATGAGAATGGAAGTTTAAATGGTGATTTACAAGACATCTTTTTAGAAAAAGAAGAGCAGTAACTCAGAGGTTTTGCCTTAACCAAAGTGATAGGCTGAATCTTTCCTAGCATTTGAGTTTTTAAAGTCAGAATAATAAGGCAAATGGAATGTGGTCGGACAGAGAATCGGAAAGTGATTACCTGAATTTTGGTGAAGTATCTCAGTTAGCGGTAGATATCTTAACTTCCCCCAGCATGCTGCCTGTGTCTCTAGGCGTGTTCGGAAACTGGGGGGCTGGAAAATCGTCTCTCCTTAAGCTGATTGATGCAGATTTACAAAAAAGTGGTCAGGACCATTTGGTGGTAAATTTTGATGCATGGATGTATCAAGGGTACGACGATGCTAGGGCTGCATTATTAGAAGTAATTGCGCGGGAACTTCTTGAGGATGTGAAAGGTAATGATGGACTAGTTGCCAAAACTAAGGGACTGCTAGCTAGAGTAGACAAAGTTCGTGCTCTTGGATTACTTGCTGAAGGAACTGCGATGGTATTTGGTATGCCTACTGGAGGCATGCTTTCTAGAGGTGTTAGTGCTATTTCCGATACAGCAGATGGCATTGACTCTTCAGAAGAGTATCAAGCTGCAACTAAGAGTGCCAGAGAACTAGCGGATTCCGCACAGAACCTCGTAGGTGAAGAGGGTGCGAACACACCTCCCCAACAAATTGATGCATTTCGACGTGAGTACGGGGAGATTCTTAGTGGGCTAGGCAAACCGCTTATTGTCACGATTGACAACTTGGACCGATGTCTTCCAGCAAATGCAATTCATACATTAGAAGCGATCAGACTATTTTTATTCCTACCTAACACAGCTTTTGTGATCGCGGCTGATGAAGAAATGGTTAGATCGGCAGTTTCTGAACATTTTAAAGGGGCATCCGAGCGCCACCAGATTGATTACTTGGATAAATTAATACAAGTGCCAATTAGAGTACCAAAAGCAGGTGTTCGAGAAATACGTTCTTACTTATTTATGCTTTATGCCATTGATAGTGGATTGAAAAGCGTACAGTTGGAAAAGCTTCGTGATGGTTTAGAGGTGTCGTTACAGCAGTCTTGGCACGCGGATCCCATTACTAAAGAGGATGCGCTTAAGCTTACTGGCGTGTCTAATACTTCTCCCTTAGCGACATCATATGATCTTGCGGATAGGATTGCGCCAATTTTGGCGAGTTCTCCAATTATTCATGGCAATCCGAGGATCGTTAAGAGGTTGTTGAATGTTGTTAAGATGCGGTCTCGAATTGCTAAACGTAGAGGAATACCGCTTGATGAAAGCGTTATTACAAAGCTTGTAATCTTTGAACGGTGCGCAGGGGCTGAAGCGACTGCAGATTTGTATAAGATGATTGATTCGGAAGTAGGTACTCCCAACATATTCAGGGAGCTTGAATCTGAAAGCTCTGATGGCATACCAGGTATTGCGCCTGAGTCTTGGACTAAAAACAGGTCTACGGCTGAGTTCATTGTTAATTGGTCTAGGTTATCACCTCCCCTAAAAGATAAAGATCTTAGGTCTGTTGTATATCTTTCTAGAGAGACAATGCCTATTGGAGCGTATATTACGGGTATTTCTCCCCAAGGAAAGGAATTGCTTAAGGCCTTAGTATCTGTTTCGGCAGTGAGTTCGCCTTCTGGATCAAAAGCAGCAAAAGAAGTTTCGGTTGCTGAACAGGTTCCCGTGATGGAAGGGATAGTCGACCAGCTTCGTCAAGTTGTCGATTGGACGAAACAACCCACAGGTTTTGCGGGAGCGGTATTACTTGCAACAGAATCGCCCGACGCAGCCAGAGTTTTAGTTAGATTTATTCAGGATTTAGGCAAAGCTCGCCCTTGGATGTCCAGGATGATGAAAGACCAATCTTGGTTTGAGGGGGCATAATGGGAACTTCTCAATCAAGCCCTGGCCCAGGGGGCAAATCTCCATTGGTGCCTTCTTGGGCAGATGATCAACCAGGAATACCTCTACCTAAACCGGAGGCAAGAAGGTTTGCTCCATTTAGAGAGACCTTAGGGCGCTATTTACAATCAGGAAACCGAGATGACTTAAGGTCTTCTCTTGGGAATTATGCCAGAAAAGGATCTGGAGGCGGTTCTACGGCTTCACGTCGAATGGGCAGCGTAAATCAGGCCGGGGCTTCATTGTACGGAGCGCTATCTGGCGGTGAAGCCTTTGGGGTATCAGAAGAGAAACTCGTTTCTCTTTCAGATCTATCTGGTCAGCCATGTGACGCGGCAATAGCACAGATCACGGATGCACTTACGCCCGAAGATGGCGATGCAGATAAAATAAGATCTGCGATGAACCATGCATTAGTAGAAGCTCTAGATGGCGTCGAAGTTTTTGATCCTGAGTGTATAACTGATGATGTAATTGTTAACACAATGATTGGTTACCTTGCTGAGAGCGTATTTATCCAAATTGTGATGGACGCTGGAGATGCATGGAATAAAGCTGAAAAAGAATCACAGTCAATTTCTGCAGAGAATGACTTGCGAGAGTTGATCAAGGTTGTGGTTGATCATCACATGGCATCGAAATTTGGAGGAAATGTACGATCATTTACCTCTCAACAAATTGTTAAACTTGAACGCCTGGTTATTCAAGAAGTTTGGAGTGAGTGGGAGGATTATCAGTGAAGACCTTAGCTTTTCATCATGATCATAAGAAATTACCTCCAGCGACAGAGAGTCTAATTCCAGTCCACCTATATGGGCTAGGAACGTCGAACAGGAATGATTTATCTACCATCGGCCACCAAGCAATCGAGAAAATCAAAAGATTGGGTTTGAAAGTAAGCGCTGAAACAATGGATTTTTTATCGATCGCTTATGCTGTGACGGCTGCAGATACTTTTGTATTAAGGGGCGATGCAGATGATAGCTGGACTCGAGAAATAACACTTAAGCTTCCGCTTCATAATCCTGCTCCTTGGGTTGCAGTAAAAGCTAAACTTGAAAAAGCACTTCGATTCTTGAGTGGGGACTTATGGACGCTAGAGTTCGCTGAAGGAGGGTTTGCACCACCTGAGCCGTTTCTTAAAAAAGATAGATATAATTTGCTTAACTTAAGGGAACTAGATTGTGTATCACTATTTTCTGGAGGTTTGGATAGCGCTGTCGGAGTGATTGACTTATTGGGTGAGGATAAAAAGCCTCTTCTTATTAGCCACTCTTACAAGGGGGATAAGTCAAAGCAAGAAGCTATCTCAAATCACTTGAAAGGTAGGTTTGCTAACCTTTCAGTCAATGCTGATCCCCATAATTACACAAAAGCTAGCGATATTAGCATGCGGACGCGCAGCATAAATTTTCTAGCATTAGCGGCAGTCGGTGCTTATGCTGTTGAAGAAATTAGTCAACAAGACTCTATTGATTTATTTGTTCCGGAGAATGGTTTTATTTCTTTAAATGCACCGCTAACACCTCGCCGGATAGGATCTCTGAGTACAAGAACTACTCACCCACATTTTATCCAATTGATTCAAGAAATTTTCGACACGGTTGGAATTAACGTAAATATCGTCAATCCATATCAATTTCAAACAAAAGGCGAAATGGTGCTGAATTGTAAGGATCAACCGTTGTTGCAAACGATAGTGGATTCAACAGTGTCTTGTAGTCACTGGAAACGTGAGAACCAGCAATGTGGCTGTTGTGTGCCCTGTTTGATTAGGCGCTCATCTCTTAAAAAAGGAAGTATGAGAGAAGCCGAAGTATATAAATACCAAAACCTAAAAGATATTTTGGTAAATCCAAATGGACGGGATGATTTGCTGGCAGTATCTTCGGCGATTAAGCGCCTTGAGGAAAGGCCAATTGGACCATGGATTTCTGAAAGCGGGCCTTTGCCAATAGGCGACTTTGAAGACTATAAGTCAGTGTTTACTAGAGGCCTGAAGGAAGTCCAAGATTTCCTAGTGGTGGAAGTTATCCGATGATAATCGATATGCACTGCCATCTGGATCTTTATCCTGATCCATTTGACGTCGCAATGAAATGCGGTGATGAAAAGATGTATGTGCTATCAGTCACTACAACCCCGAAAGCTTGGAATGGAACGCTAAAGCTTGAGCAAGGAAATTCCAGAATTCGCACGGCTTTGGGGCTACATCCTCAGCTCGCGCATGAACGTTATGGCGAGCTAGATTTATTTGATAGCCTGTTATCTGAGACGAGGTATGTGGGTGAGATAGGTTTAGATGGTGGAAAGGGCTTTAAGGAACATTGGGAAAAACAGCTTTTGGTATTTCGCCATATATTGAAAGGTGTTACCAAAGCTGGTGGTAAAGTGATGTCGATTCATTCTCGATCTAGTGCCAGTGAAGTTCTAAATGAGTTGAGATCGGTCGAAGGTGTGCCAATTTTACACTGGTTCACAGGGTCTAAGCCTGAGTTGAAGCAGGCAATTGCACTTGATTGCTGGTACTCCGTTGGGCCTGCAATGCTTACCTCCAAAAGAGGTAGGGAGCTATTAGCTCAGATGCCTAAGGATAGAGTGTTGACAGAGTCAGATGGCCCATTTGCGAAGGTAAACAGAAAGCCTTTAATGCCATGGGATGCTGGCATGGCAGTCAAAGGCATTGCGGACGTTTGGGGAATTCCTGAGTTAGAAGCGCAGAAAGTAATCGTTAATAATTTCAAATCCCTAGTGGCTGTTGCAGAGTTCTTATAATCAAAAATCTTTGTATTCATACTGAGCGAGATCGATACCACCAGCTTCGTAAGAGTATTCGTAGCTCTGTTGAATTAGTTTACCTTCTTCAATTAGCTCTTTGATGACTGGTTGATATGCGTGCGTAGCATTTAGCTTTGTCCATAGCCTTGTTCCCAAGCCGCCATAACCTCCTAGGTAATAATTACCCTCTTTATTTACCGCCACGGTTAGGCCTTCTGGTGACTGCTCCTGCGCTAACCGTAATTGTTTTTCAAATTCGGGTCGGGGCAACATATGCTTTGTCTTCTCCTTAAATTGCACATTTTGTGCAAAGTATTCTCAGTATAGTCGTATTCTCTGCGAAAATGGTTTGATACTTAAAAGAGCAGTGCTGTATAGGTTTGAGATATGCTTCTTTTGTGTAGTGTCCCGAATTACCATCATACAATTTCCCAAATTAGCGGTCATACCCATCGTTTAAAAATTGACCGCTTTCCCACATTATCATCATAAGAAAAATCTCCGCAACCAAATTAAAATCATACGCTCAGCCAAAGCACATTATAAAATTTGCCAGACTATGATCGTATCGGCC
>Ga0209290_1001027_pt1 | contig 15420 bp, 14 predicted proteins | sample EN1Hudsemesocosm_2_FD_184632 | JGI IMG/M metagenome (GOLD analysis project Ga0209290, IMG submission 184632) | Methane-oxidizing microbial communities from mesocosms in the Hudson Canyon - EN10B Hudson Canyon (SPAdes) (version 2) | ecosystem: Environmental > Aquatic > Marine > Cold seeps... | reverse complement strand
ATAAGGCGCCAGAAGCTCATAGTTTTCCAAGTTTAAGCCCACCATATAAGCCATTAAAATCACAGCAGAAGCAAACCACGCCGTTAGATTAAAATGGATAACTGCAAAAGGCAGCACCCACAATAAGTACCAAGGGTTGATCACCGGCGAACAGAGTAAAAAGGCGCCCATCATTAAATCCCCCCTTATCACTCTGCCTTTATGCCTACCTTTATTAGAAAAATGATATTGATAAAAATAAACGGTAAAGCCAATTAATAATGCTAAGCCTAAAAAAAGCTTGGCAAGCATGGGCGCGAAATACTCACTCAGTAGGCCATAAAAAGCTGAGTTGAATTGCCAATTTTTTGCCATGGCACCCAATCCGATTAAGTCAGCAGTGCCCGAAGCCTCGGTAAATATTAAAAGTGGCAAGTACAATACAATCAGGCTAATAATAAAAATCAGCACACTCTTTATGGGCACTTTAAATAATAAAAAGGGAATAAACAAAACTGCAAATACCTTTGCCGCCAAACTGGCAGCTAAGGAAATAGCCATCAGATTATAAATCTTTCGTTTTGAACAGATTACAGCGATCAAAAGCAAACACACCGCCAAGCCATCAGGATGTGCAGTTAATATAACTTCTTTAAAAACCAAAGGAGACCATGCATACAGCACAACCAAGGTCGGCCGAGCCAACTGTAATAAGGCCGCAACTAACACCATATCAATCGCACTATAAATCAACTGCAAGGCCCATATTTCACCTGGCGCCATAAAATAAGCGAGTAAAAAACTATACTGAAACGTTGGCCCATAAATGGTGGGTATATCAGGATAATTAATACCACTCAGAATTTCATGAAAAGCAGCGGGAACAAATTGACCTAAGCCATCAAAGTCAAAATATTCACTGGGCGCAACCCCGTAAGGGCTTCCATACGCCACAGTATGGTAAGCGTCCCAAAGGTAACGGAAGTAATCATCTTCAAATAAAGGCATACCTAGCAGACCAATAAGATGAAATGCCAAGGCCGTTCCAAAAACAAATTTGCCAGACAGCTCTTTGCCACTTTTAAGTAAATAAGCGACAAAAGTAAAAACAACTAAATAGGCAAAACCCATTAGTAGGTAAAATATTAAAAGCTCATCTGAGTGACCTGAACGAGAGAAAGCAATTAATAACGTAAATGCAATAAACATGAGTATCGCAAATAAATAGCTGACCCAGCGCGGGTTAGATTCCAAATGTTTTTCCTTTTCAGTTCGCATTGCCATGCCTCAAATTCACGTATTGTGAACAAATACTAAAGCCCCTGAAGAGTGAAAAAAACAGCAAAAAGCAAACGTGATCAATTCGTTATAAATTCGATGATTTTTCGTGAGTATTTATTTTTTGTTCGCTGCAATACTAGCCCGGCATTAACAAGTTCAAATAATCTTCAAGATAAGGTCTTACAAGGAAAAAACATGTTTACAGCCAACAAACGTTTCGCACCCGGTATTGGAAAACTGCTCTTAAGCAGCGTTTTATTAAGTAGTGTATTTATGAGTACAAACACCTTGGCTTCAGGTTCTTTTGGTGGTGGGTCAGGTATTGGCGCACACAACAGCTACAACTTAGGAAAATCAGTTTTCCATAAAAAACTGATCTGCCAAACCTGTCCTGCAACAGGTACCGAGATGAGTAAGTCAGGTGCATTAAAGATCATCAAAAAGCTAGAAACTGATCAAGACTTCGCACACAACCTGAATGATAAAAAGCGAATGGCCGTCGTTGAGTACTTATCTCGTCGATTCCAACTTAACTAAGCCACTCTTTCATTTTTTAATTTCCTTCACATATTTTCAGGTACTTCAATGAAGCATCAACTTTTGAACAACGTCGTTAAAAATAAATTAGTTAAAAACAAACTAGTCATCGCTACTATCACCGGCCTACTATCACAAGGCTGCTTAGCAGAAGGCTCACCCTGGTTAGCTCAACCTGGCTTAACATCCATATCATTGACTCAGGTTTATCAAAGCTCTGACGAAATCAAGAAATTACCGGTAAAAGTTAAGTTATCCCAAAATACCTCATGGCTTTCGATCAATCACGGACTCAGTGATGATCTAGCCATCGATTTCAAAACGGGCTATGCAGAAAGCAGAGAGGAATCTGGTTTAACAGATACCAGCTTGGGACTCAGCTGGCGACTGGCGGATGAGTTTATTGAAGACAGCTTACCCACCACTACCCTGAGAGCAGGCATTATTATTGATGGTGATTATGACACCGGCTCACCTCATGCGATTGGTGATGGCGCTAATGGTGTAGAGGTGTCTCTCTTAGCAGGTAAAGTGCTGCAATCCTGGATGGCAGTTTCTGCTGAATTAGGTTATCGCAAACGCACTTCAGGTGTGCCTGATGATATTTTTTATTCAGCAGGCATACACTTTTTGCCAACAGACTCTTTATCTACCTCTCTATCCTACCGTTATACCGATGCACGAGATGGTTTAAGCGTAGGCGGCCCTGGTTTTGATGGTACAAATTTTAATCGCCTCGAAGAAGATGTCGAACTACTGGATTTCAATATTTCCTACAGCTTTAACCCTGCTCTCAGCTTAGGCCTAAATGCCGCTCGAGTCGCCGATGGAAAGAATACAGCCAACAATGAAGTCTTTGCCGCTACCCTCGGATACAGCTTTTAATTTATTGACCGTATTTTGTTTAGATCACGCAACAAAATAGGACAGCCAAGGACGGCTCGTTTCAGGAAAAGAACGTATGTATATTAAGCAAAGAGTATCTGTCATTATCCCCGCCCTCAATGAAGAGAAGGCCATTCCTCACGTCATAAAAGACCTTCAGGCATTGAGAAACAGTAATAAGCAAAAACTAATTGATGAAATTATTGTCTGCGACAACGGCTCAACAGATCATACTTATGAAGTGGCCAAGCAGCTAGGTGCGAAAGTAGTTTATGAGCCCCTAGCAGGTTATGGTCGGGCCTGCCTTAAGGCGATGAGCGCCCTCAAGCAAACTGATATTGTGTTGTTTATCGATGCGGACCATGCATTTAATGCGCAACAGTCCTTAGCACTGATTCAGGCTATTGATCAAGGTTATGACCTGGCCATTGGTTCTCGTACATTAGGCAATATGGCACCCGGCGCATTAACCGGACCGCAAATTTTCGGTAACCGCCTCGCAAGTTACCTGATCAAGTTAATTTGGCGTAAAGAGGTCTCGGACCTTGGCCCTTTTAGAGCCATAAAGTATTCCGCGTTAAAGGCGCTAAATATGCAAAACCTTACATTTGGCTGGACCATAGAAATGCAGATCAAGGCACTGCAAAAGAATATGCAGGTAATTGAAACTCCTGTCGATGTTCGTTGTCGAATTGGTGTATCTAAAATAAGTGGCACGATAAAAGGCAGTGTGGGTGCAGGTATTGGTATTCTGAGCATGATTGGAAAACTATGGTGGCAACAAAAGCCAAGTACCACCGAGCATCATGAAAAAATAGACAAGCAACAATACGGTTGTATCAACGACTAGAAAACATACCGTGGTAGAAGACTACTTAAAATTTAGAATCAAGGACTTACTCATGCAGACATGCACTAATCCACAACACAGTTTCTTCAAAACAAGACGCGCCATCAGCGTTCACTTACTCTGCTTTATGGCAGTAATTTTCTCAAATACTGCTGACGCAATAGAAACAAGTGACTGGTCTATAAGCAATGAATCAAGCCAAAAACAAATAAGTCATCAAACCTGGCAAGAGGTACTGGATAAGAATTTAATTGATAAGGATGCATCCCGCGTCAATTTATTCAAGTACGGCTCTATTTCAAATACAGACAAAATAAAGTTACGCCAATATATTGGAGAGATGGCCAGTATAAATCCTCGGGAATATACAAAATCTCAGCAAAAAGCCTATTGGATCAACATATACAACGCCTTGACCGTTCAACTCATTTTAACTAACTACCCAGTTGAAAGTATAACCAAACTGGGTGAAAGCATTTTCTCATTTGGCCCTTGGGACGATGACGCCATCACGATTTCAGGTGAAACACTTTCTTTAAATGATATTGAGCATAAAATTATCCGCCCTTTTTTCAAAGATCAGCGCATTCATTATGCTGTTAATTGTGCTAGCTATAGCTGTCCAAACCTCTCAGGAACCGCTTATACAGCTAAAAATACTGAACATTTATTAAGTCAGGGTGCCTGTGACTACATCAACCACCCAAGAGGCGTCGCTTTTGAGGGTGATGATCTATTACTTTCGAGCATTTATGATTGGTATATAGAAGACTTCGGCGGCAACGACAATTCTCTGATCAAACACTTATTAGATTGCGCGCAACCTAGTTTAAAGCGTAAACTAGCGCAATTCCAAAATAATCCCGGCGATGTTGATTACCACTATGACTGGCGATTAAATGAAACCAATTAATTTTATTGATTGATTTATTAAACTAGGCTATTAACTTACCGATATCATCGCTTATTACTTTTAATTTTCCTTTAAGGCTCTCTTATGGATAACAAAAAAAAGCTACTTCTTTTGGCGCTTTTCGTTCTAATTGGCAGCTTCTTCTATTTTGATTTAGCGCACTACTTAAGCTTGGATTATTTCAAATCACAACAGCAAGCCATTATTCAGTTTTATCAAACTAATCCTTACTACAGTGCTGCTATATTCATGGGCATTTATATTCTGGTCACCGCCCTTTCACTTCCTGGGGCAGCAGTGATGACTTTAGCCGGCGGCGCTATCTTTGGTCTGGTTGAAGGTACAATATGGGTCTCCTTCGCCAGCACCATTGGCGCGACGCTGGCCTTTTTAGTTTCCCGAACCTTATTACGTGAAAGCGTACAAAAAAAGTTCGCCGACTCACTTAAATCTATTAATGCCGGAATCGAAAAAGAAGGGGCGTTTTACTTGTTTGGCTTACGCTTAGTACCCCTGTTTCCTTTCTTTGTAATCAATCTGGTCATGGGCTTAACCCCCATCAAAACTCGCCAGTTCTTTTTCGTCAGTCAGATAGGGATGTTACCGGGCACCGCAGTGTATGTTTATGCCGGTACCCAGTTAGGCCAGATTGAGTCATTAGCGGGTATCTTATCACCCGGTTTAATCTTCGCCTTTGCTCTCTTAGGCATCTTCCCGATTATGGCTAAAAAGTTCATGGAGAAATTACAAGCTAGAAAAGTTTTTGCCGACTTCGATAAACCCAATAAATTTGATACCAACATGGTGGTTATCGGTGCCGGTTCTGCGGGTTTAGTGACCTCTTTAATAGCGGCTGCGACCAAAGCAAAAGTCTCTTTAATCGAACGTCATAAAATGGGTGGTGATTGTTTGAATACCGGCTGCGTACCCAGTAAAGCCCTAATTCGCTCAGCTAAAATGGCAAACTATTATCGACGCGCTGAAGAATACGGCCTGTCTACTGGTGGCTCAGCAAACAAAGTAGAAGTAAACTTTGCAGCGGTAATGGAACGCATTCAAGACATCATCAAAACCATTGAACCCCATGATTCAATTGAGCGTTTTACTGATCTAGGTGTAGATTGTATTACCGGCAGTGCAGAAATAATCGACCCCTTCCGCGTCAAAGTAAACGGCGAGATTATCACCACGCGTAATATTGTTATTTCAACCGGCGCACGACCTTTTGTACCGCCAATTAAAGGCATAGAAGAAACCGGCTACCTGACCTCTGACACTGTCTGGGAGCTGAGAGAAAAACCTGAAAACATGCTCGTTATTGGCGGCGGCCCGATTGGCTGCGAGATGGCGCAGAGTTTCCAACGCTTAGACATTCAGGTCACACAATTAGATATGTCACCCAGAATTATGCCGCGTGAAGATGAAGATATCAGCCTGGAGGTTCAAAATCGTTTCATCAAAGAAGGTATCGATTTACGCCTTGGATATAAAACCATTGAGTTTATTAAAGAAGGCGAACAAAACATCCTGATCTGTGAGGATGCTACAGGACAAGAGCAACGCATCAGCTTTGATGTACTACTGCTGGCCGTTGGCCGTAAACCTAACACCGAAGGTTTTGGTTTAGATAAATTAAACATTCCGCTAAATCCGAATGGCACCATTGAAGTAAATGACTATCTGCAAACTCGCTACCCGAACATTTATGCCTGCGGCGATGTTGCTGGACCTTATCAGTTTACCCACACCGCCTCTCATCAAGCTTGGTATACCGCTGTTAATGGTTTATTTGGCTTGTTTAAAAAATTCAAAGTGGATTACAGCGTGATACCCTGGGCAACGTTTTCAGACCCTGAGGTCGCCAGAGTCGGCCTGAATGAACAAGAAGCTAAGGCACAAAATATTCCTTACGAAGTTAGCCAATATGGCATAGACGACCTGGATCGAGCCATTGCTGATGGCGAAGCTCACGGCTTTATCAAAGTATTAACTGTTCCAGGCAGAGACAAAATACTCGGCGTGACCATTGTGGGCCATCATGCTGGCGATATTATTGTTGAGTATGTTGCTGCCATGAAACATGGCTTAGGACTAAACAAGATTCTTAGCACGATTCATATTTACCCAACTCTTACCGAAACCAATAAGTTTGTAGCCGGTAACTGGAAGCGGGAGCACGTGCCAGAAAAAATCATGGCCTTCTTGCCACGCTTTCATAAATGGATGCGTGGAGCTTAAACTTTATTCTGTCTATATAACGAATACACGATGCGTATGGCACATCCTATAAAACAATCAATATAGGGTGCGCCGTGCGACCGGAAATTTTATCAACAAATTAACGCTCCCATCATTTCAAAAAACCTTGACCTTCCAGTAGCTGAAAGGTTTATGCTTACCTTATTCACTCAATACTTACATTTGAGCACAGAGGTTAAACAGCATGAACATTGGCAAAGTGTCTAAGTTAACGGGACTAAACTCAAAAACCATTCGCTATTACGAAGAAATTGACCTGGTTCATGCCAGCTCACGATCTGAAAATGGTTACCGTCAATATGCCGATAAAGACGTAGAGCAACTTCGCTTTGTGCAACGAGCCCGAAAAACGGGCTTTAATATTGAAGAGTGCAGGCAACTACTCAGTCTTCAAAACGATACCAGCCGTCACAGTCATCATGTTAAAGATTTAGTATTGGAAAAAGCTGAGATCGTCGCCAAGCAAATTGATGAACTCAAACTAATGCATACCTATCTTTTAGAACTCGCCTCTCAATGCCAATCTGACGAAGAGCCTCACTGCGCTATTTTAGATACCTTAAGTGAAACTGAAACCAATCCACCTCAAACTAATCCATCTCACAACACTGCACCTCAAAACACTGCACTAAAAAATACTGCACCACAAAAAATAGAGGAGACAGCCCCATGAGCGATCAACCCTCCAATCCTCCAGAAAAAACTTGCTGCGCTTCAGCCTCAGCCGAACCGCTTCCCGCTAGTAGCTGCGCCGAGCAGGAAGTGCAAACCAGTAGCTGCCACTCAAGCTCAAATGAGAAAACAAGCGTTACACCGAGTTGCTGCGAAGACACGCCTGAAAAGAAGGATTGGTTTTTACGATTTTGCTTATTGCTGACTACCACTTTCTATTTAATTGGCTTAACAGATGTATCCCACGATGCCTGGTATGGTGTTATCAGCCACAGCGTTAATGAACTGATCAATACGATGTGGTGGAGTGTCGCTTTGGCTATTGTCTTCGTCGGCATTTTAAGCCGTATACCACAGGCTTTTATTTTGTCTATACTGGGCAAAGGCGGTACGGTGAAAGGTTTATGGCGAGCGACCTTAGCTGGGGTACTGCTAGATTTATGCAGCCACGGTATACTCATGGTAGGTATGGAACTCCGTAAAAAAGGCGCCAGTCTTGGCCAAGTAATGGCTTTCTTAATTGCTAGCCCCTGGAATTCAGTATCCCTGACCCTCATTATGATTGCTTTAATAGGCTTACCTTGGACTCTGGCATTCATTGGCCTATCAATGATTCTTGCGCTGACTACAGGCTGGTTATTTGATCGTTTTGAGCAAAACGGCACACTGCCCTCTAACCCTGTCGCTAACACCTTACCTGAGAATTTTCATTTTTGGACAGAAGCAAAGTCCAGCATGGCTAAAGTTTCTTGGAATAAGCAATTGGCTTTCGATATTGGAAAAACAGGCCTCAGCGGATCTAAAATGGTGATTCGCTGGTTATTGTTTGGTGTGTTGCTAGCCTCCGCAATTCGCGGCTTTGTTTCTTTAGAAGATTTTCAGAATTATTTCGGCCCAAGCTTGCTTGGTTTAGCGGCGACCCTATTGGCTGCTACGATTATTGAGGTTTGCTCTGAAGGTTCAACACCGATTGCCGCCGACTTAATGAATCGTGCTAATGCACCGGGCAATAGTTTCGCTTTCTTAATGACCGGTGTCGCAACTGACTACACCGAAGTGATGGTCATTAAAGACTCGATGAAGTCATGGAAGATTGCCTTGTTTTTGCCTTTATTGACGGTACCGCAGGTGATTGTGGTGGCATTGGTATTGAATGGCATGTGAGTGATATTTTCGGAACTTATAGGTGCGCCATGCGCACCTATTCTTAGCTCATTTTAATAAGGAACCCTGCAACACCTTTGCAATATCGGCTTGCACCGCCTCCAAGCTCTGGGTAGCATCAATTATTTTGAAGCGACCGGGCTCTGCCTTCGCGCGCTCAAGGTAGTTATTACGCACACTATTAAAGAACTCAGCTTGCTCTTCTTCAAAACGATCCAAGGCACCTCTATTTTTAGCGCGCGCCATACCGATTTCTATCGGCGCATCAAGTAACAAGGTTAGATCTGGACGAATATCACCTTGGACAAAATTCTCCAGCAAAGCGACCTTTTCAGCAGGTACACCACGACCACCAGATTGATACGCGTAGGTTGCATCGGTAAAGCGATCGGAAATAACGTATGTACCCCGCTCTAATGCTGGCAGAATTTTTTGATGTAAATGTTGCGCACGGGCTGCGAACATGAGTAGCAATTCAGTTTCTGAGACTACTTGCTCTTCTCGGTTTTTTATCAGCACCTCACGAATTTCTTCTGCCAGAGGCGTACCGCCAGGTTCACGCGTCACAATAGCGTCTACATTTTGAGCAGCCAATACCTGCTGAATGAATTCAATATTGGTTGACTTTCCAACCCCTTCACCACCTTCTATGGTAATAAATAAACCGTGTTTCACTGTTCACTCACTTAATAAATATAGATGTTCTTATTGTGTCGAACGATACCCTGCCCGACGCTTTAATTGATACTGCCTAACCGCATTGTTATGCGCTCTTATGGTCTCGGAAAATTGGTGAGTACCATCCCCCTTAGCCACAAAGAAGAGACTATTCCCATCATCAGGATGTAGCGATGCATGTATAGCACTTTGCCCAACCATCGCAATAGGGCTAGGCGGTAGACCCTTAATACGGTAAGTATTATAAGGCGTCATTTCTTTTAGATGTTTACGCTTGATATTACCCTGATACCGCTCACCCAAGCCATATATGACGGTAGGATCGGTCTGTAAGCGCATTTTCTTTTGCAGGCGACGAATAAATACACCCGCGATCTCACTTCTTTCGTGAGCCGCTCCTGTTTCTTTTTCAACAATAGAGGCCAAAATTAAAGCCTCATAAGCATCTTTTAGCGGCAGGTCTTTCGCGCGTGCACTCCATTCTTTTTTCAAGATCGACTGTAATCTTGCGTGGGCTCGTTTTAAAATTGAGATATCTGAGTCGCCTTTATGAAAGGCATAGGTATCTGGATAAAATTGTCCTTCGATATGCTTGATATCACCTGACAGCTTTAGCGCTAGCAAGACCTCATGCATATCTTTATCTTTTAAGCTATGCGACAAATGAGTTTCAGCATCGAGCACCGCTTTTAATTGCTTATAGGTCGAGCCTTCAATAAATTGTATTTGATACTGGATTTGCCTATTTGATGTAATCAGCTCGAATAAAGCAGGAATGGTTGCACCGCTCTCTAATAAGAATTCCCCAACCTTAATACTCCCTGTCAATTTTTGATGCCTGGCATACACTTTGGCTACCCACTCAGCGTCCAACAAACCATTAGACACAAAATTCCTCAGTACCTTGTTGAGTGTATCACCCCTGCTTATTTCAAGCACCACGCCCGCTTCAGGCACCGTTAAAGGTTCATCCAGCTTCGCCTGGTAAAAGCCATAAGCAGCAAAGACGAGCATCAGACAAAAAACAAATAAAATCAGAAGAAAACGAATAAATTTCACAGGATAACTTAGTAGTTCAAATGGTTAAAAATATAATCTTGAATCAGACCACAATTGACATGTTTTGTAAGCTTGATCTTACCAAGTTTTGCGACTGGCCAAAGCCCATAAACACTATTTACCATGGCAAGGCCATCGGCAGACTCCATTCGCTGACGATCAATCACAGCCTCATGAATAGTCAGCCCTACCGCATCGGCATGCTCTATCAGATATTGCCGAAGCGTACCTTTGACGCCACTTTTATCAAGTAGGGGTGTAACAACATCAGCTCCCTCAAAGAGCAGCACATTACTCTTGATGCCTTCGATTAACTCATCATTATGATTAAAGAGTAAGCCTTCCTGTTCGTCTTTCAACTCCTGGGAAGCCAATACTTGCTCTAAACGGTTCAAATGTTTAATGCCAGCCAAAGCAGGTTGCATCGCTAACTGATGCTTACACAAACGCACAACCACCCCTGTATTATGGTAGTGCTCCGGGTAGGAAGGTAGATCAAACACCTGGGTAATGATCGAACAATTTATGGATTCAGGTGGCGTATAACCCCGCCCTCCGTGCCCGCGTGTCACAATCACCTTTACTAAGGCTGAGTCTAAACGGCCGTTATCCAGAATTTGCTCAAGCGCTTGATTGAGGTTTCGCTTAAACTCACGAGATAGCTGACGCACAGAACCCAGTTTTAAACGTTCAACGCCCTTTTCAAAACGAGCAACATGCCATTTTAACAGGGGCACCGCTGCTTTCGTTTTGCCAGCAGACTTACCACTACTGGAACGCTTAACAGTAACACGCATTGTTTCAAACAAACCATCACCATAAGCCAAGCCCCTGTCAGCAATATCAAGCGCTGAAGTTTCAACACCATTAACCAAAGTAATATGGGCTTGTCTTCTCATGTCAGTCTTCTAAAGTCTGAAAAATAAGAGAGCCATTGGTACCACCAAAGCCAAATGAGTTTGATAGCACAGCATTCAAAGACGCTTTTCTAGCGGTATGTGCGACAAAGTCCAAATCACAACCGTCTTCGGGGTCATCTAAATTAATAGTGGGTGGTGCAATTTGATCCATTAAAGCTTTGATAGAAAATATCGCTTCAATCGCACCTGCTGCTCCCAGCAAATGCCCCGTCATAGATTTGGTTGAACTCACCAACAGTTTTTCAGAATGATCGGCAAAAAGATCTTTTATCGCCTTACACTCAGCAACATCACCCAAGGGTGTTGAAGTGCCATGTGCATTAATATAATCAATACCGGAAGCGTCTAGGCCTGCATCATTCAAGGCATTTTCCATTGAGATCCGAGCACCTGAGCCATCTTCTATTGGAGAAGTAATGTGGTGCGCATCATCACTCATACCAAAACCTGTTAATTCTGCATAAATAGTCGCGCCACGCGCTTTAGCATGCTCCAACTCTTCTAATACGAGTGCGCCAGCGCCGTCTGACAATACAAAACCATCTCGCGCTTTATCCCAAGGACGGCTGGCTTTTCCAGGCTCGTCGTTGGCTGTTGATAAAGCTTTGGCATTAGCAAAACCTGCCATCGCAACGGGTGTCGTGGCCATTTCAGCACCACCGGCAATCATCACGTCTGCATCACCATAAGCAATCGTTCGTGCGGCATAACCAATATTATGCGTGCCCGTAGTACAAGCCGTCACTAAAGCGATATTAGGCCCTTTCAGACCAAATTTGATGGCGACATTACCTGCAATCATATTAATAATTGAACTAGGTACAAAGAAAGGGGAAACACGTCGCGGTCCAGATTTAACATAAGTATCACGCACGGATTCAATCGTTTCAATACCACCAATACCGGAACCAAAAGCGACGCCAGCCCTTAACTTTTGCTCAGCGCTCAGTGAGTCTATGCCTGAATCCTGAACAGCCTGTATAGCAGCGATCAAGCCATATTGCATGAATACATCCATACGGCGGGCATCTTTCTTATCGATATACTCAGTCACATCCAAATCTGAAATCTGACCACCGATTTTTACACCAAAGTTTTCAGTGTCAAAACGAGAAATTGTTGATATTCCACTACGCCCTTCAAGCGCTCCTTGCCAAGAATCAGCAACACTATTCCCTAGAGGAGACAGCATTCCCATGCCAGTTACAACTACACGTCTTTTCGACATACTTACAACCTCAACATTTTACTATTCTGACCACCGAAGGCACCGAGGTGGTTAACCCTGCTTTAAATTACTTGCAAAAAAAAACCGTCCAAAGCTAAACAAAGGACGGTTTTTGTAATTCTTTCTATTATTGATTCGCAATAATGAAATCAATTGATTCCTGAACTGTAGAAAGCTTTTCTGCTTCTTCATCAGGAATTTCTGTTTCAAATTCCTCTTCCAATGCCATGACTAACTCAACAGTATCAAGAGAATCAGCACCTAAATCTTCTACAAAAGATGAAGTATTTTGAACTTCAGAATCTTTAACACCTAGTTGCTCACAAACAATTTTCTTAACACGCTCTTCTACAGTACTCATAATTTCCTCTCAATTAGATAGATCAAGCTCGCCCAAACTCTATATTCGGATATTCAAATTATCCAAATAGGTTTCATGCTCAACATTTTACGTTTAAAAATTACACTTAAATGCTGCTTGTAAAACTTTGCTTACTTATTGCGACGTAGTCTAGTGGAATCCCGAGCGCGAGACAAGCAACAAAGCAATTCTAACGCACGCCATTCGGGCCAAATAAAAGCTGCATATTGGCCATACCAAAACAAATCACCTTAGCAATAGTTAACCCATAAACATTCCACCATTCACATGAATGGTCTCACCTGTGATATAGCTAGCCTGAGCAGAAGCCAAAAATTTAACGACTGAGGCAACCTCTTCAGGCTGACCCAGTCGCTGCATCGGAATGGTCGAAAGCATATTGGCTTTCACACTATCTGATAACTCTTCGGTCATACTCGTTTCAATGAAACCGGGCGCCACTGAGTTTACCGTAATGCCTCGACCACTAATTTCTTTTGCTAATGAGCGACTAAAACCTTCAATGCCTGCTTTTGATGCACAATAATTCGCCTGACCCGCATTACCCATTTGCGCCACCACGGAGCTAACATTAACAATGCGTCCCCAGCGAGCCTTCGTCATACCGCGCAAGACTGCTTTTGAAACACGGTATACCGAGCTCATATTGGTATTAATAACATCCGACCAGTCTTCCTCTTTCATTCGAAGCAAAAGCCCATCACGCGTGATACCGGCATTATTCACTAAGATCAAAGGTGCACCATAAGCCTGTGTAACCTGTTTAACGCCCTCTGCTACTGACTCAGGGTCAGATACATCCATTACGATGCCATCCCCATCCAAACCCCATTTAGCAAAATAGTGGGAGATAGACGAAGCGCCATCTTCCGTGGTTGCCGTGCCAATAACGGTTAAAGATTCATCTAACGCCAACTCTTTAGCAATCGCTTGGCCAATCCCTCTGCTTGCACCCGTAACCAGTGCAACTTTCTTATCAAGTGACATTTTATTTGCTCTTTAAAAAATATGATTAATCGGACAATTCAGCCATGACAGCATCGGCTGTTTCGTGGTCCGACATAGCAAGTGTCTTCACACTTTTATCTATTCGCTTATTTAAGCCCGCCAACACCTTACCAGGCCCACACTCAATAAAGATGCCGGCACCTTCTTTAACAAGATTAGAGATAGACTGAGACCATAAAACAGGCTTGTGCAAATGCGCTAACAAATTAACCTTTAATACATCCAGGTCAATCGCCATTTCAGCATTTACATTTTGCATGATCGGTATCAAAGGCTCACTAAAAGCCAATTGAGACATGGCATTCGCCAATTCTTCGCCCGCTGGCTGCAACAAACTACAATGACAGGGAACACTAACAGGCAACTTAGCCGCCCGCTTTGCGCCTTTTTCTTTCGCTATAATCATCGCGCGCTCTAAGGCTTCGGTTGCACCCGAAATAACTACCTGTCCAGGTGAGTTAAAGTTTGCCGCAGCAACGATTTCGCCTTGAGCAGCTTCATCACAAGCAGCCTGAACACCTTCATCATCCAAACCCAACAAAGCAGCCATTCCACCCTCACCGGCCGGCACTGCATTTTGCATCAGCCGACCCCGTAAGTGCACTAGTCGAACCGCATCCTGAAAATCCAATACACCACTCGCAACCAAAGCAGTATATTCACCCAAACTATGGCCGCAAACAAAATCAGGTTTTATGCCTGATTTAGACTCCCAAACACGCCACATAGCCACACTCGCCGTTAACACGATAGGCTGGGTAATGGCGGTTTGATTGATAAGTTCTACAGGACCGTTCAATGCAATATCAAGTAAATCAACATCAATCGCTTCTGAGGCTTCTTTAAAAACTTGCTTGGCAATATCAGACTCATTCAACAAATCCGACATCATACCGATCTTCTGCGACCCTTGGCCCGGGAACATAAAAACAGTTTTCATACATTCGCTACCTTATAAAGCTACTTGATTATATGCTTCGCTTAAATCTACGAATTATTCAATTAAAAGCAACACAACACACTAGACTAAAGAATATAACTGACTAAAAAAGTAAGTCATCTAATTGACGATTAATTAGCTCAGGCAAATTTTCTTCTGCTTCTTTTGCGGCTAAACCAATGGCATGCTCGAAAGACTTAACAGAAGCGTGACCATGGCTTTTTACCAACACCCCCTGAAGCCCTAGGAATATCGCACCATTATGCGTATCAGGATCTAATTGCTTGAGGCTTTTCTTTAACACCGGCAATAAAATACGACCGAGTAATTTTCGGTACCAAGAGGCCGTAAAAAACTCATGAATACCCTCGAGAATTATTTTTGCTGCGCCTTCCGCACTTTTTAAAGCAACATTACCGACAAAACCATCACACACAATTACATCAGCCTTAGCGCGAAATATATCGCCACCCTCTGCAAAACCGACATAATTAACAACGTCACACTCCTCAATTAAAGAGGCGGCTAAACGCACCTGCTCATTACCTTTAATACTTTCGCCGCCAACATTTAACAACGCTACTTTTGGGGATTCAATGTTTTTTATTGTTTGTGCTAATAATTGGCCCATTATTGCAAATTGTAATAAATGCTCAGCAGAACTA
>Ga0209290_1001025_pt1 | contig 15441 bp, 20 predicted proteins | sample EN1Hudsemesocosm_2_FD_184632 | JGI IMG/M metagenome (GOLD analysis project Ga0209290, IMG submission 184632) | Methane-oxidizing microbial communities from mesocosms in the Hudson Canyon - EN10B Hudson Canyon (SPAdes) (version 2) | ecosystem: Environmental > Aquatic > Marine > Cold seeps... | reverse complement strand
TGAAATACACCAGCCGCAAGGTTTGAATGTGACCGAGGTTGATGGGCTGCAATTATCTCGCACCCATGTATTGGCTTGGCGCCGGAACTCCCCCAATAGAAATTTTTATACGCAACTAGCAGAGCAGATACGTTCTTTGGCGAAAACGAATTTAAGCGAAGTCAATTTGAGTTTTGATTCTGCTTAATGAGCATCAGTAGTTTCTTCGCATTGCTGTGTTAAAATCCATAATCTCTTGCCAATATGCTGGCATTGCACACCTATTAAATTACGCGAATTAAATATGAGTAATACTGAAATCAATCTAAAGTCACTTATTGGCGATAATACTCGAGAAGAATTTTTAACATTACTCAAGTCTCGAACACCTTTTATATCCCATGGAAATACAGAGTCTCTTAAAGATTTATTGAGTCTTCCCTTTCTTAGTTCTGTTGAAAACCTGGCGGCCTGTTGGCGCGATACTGTGGATGTGTTTAACCCAAAGGTTGCCGATGAGATTTCAAAGGCTTCAGTTTCTCCTGAAGACGCTCTTCATGAATATCATGATGGCAGCTGTATTCTTTTTAATGACGTTAATAGAATGATTCCTAAGTTTCACATGTGGAATCAGAAAATTAGAAAAGACATTGGTTTCTCTGAATTGACCTATGTTAGAAACTTAGTCTACGCATCCCCCGCGGGTAAAGGAAACGCTCCTCATTTCGATCAGAATTATAATTTTGTAATTCAGTTAGAAGGAACAAAAAAATGGTGGTTAGCAGAAAATAAAACCATTAATAATCCAATGACTCGCCATGTGATTGGGCACCCTGCTGACGATGAGCTAGAAAGTTATACCGCTAAAGAATATCCAGAAGCATTCCCCGCAGATTGCACTGAATATGTATTAGAGCCGGGCTCGATTCTATTCGTACCACGAGGCGTTTGGCATATGACTGAAGCTGTGACAGATGCTGTTTCGTTTAATTTTACTTTTACACCGCCGACCTGGATTGAAATTGCGACGACCGCTTTAAGAGCAAAACTTTCACATTCTGAGAAGTGGAGGGCGTCGGCAATTATCGATGATGACGGTACTGACAACAGTGAACTAAACCAACTTCTCAATGATTTAAGTGCTGATGTTGAAAATTGGAATGCGGTAGATTTCTTAGAGATTACTGAGCATCAAGATATATAAACTGAATTATGATATGCGGGTCATCTGGGCCTTGAACATCTCTATGAGGGCTACTTTGTTTTCATTATAGGTGTTCAAGAATTCTGATGGCGTATTTGTGAGGGAGTCATAACTCGCACTCCAAGCTGTCATCTCTACCATCGCGGGTAATAACGCCTGGCCTTTTTCAGTCAATGAATAGATAAATTTTGAAGCATTATCAGGGTCTTTTGATTTGGTAATAACCCCATTCTCGTCTAGCTTTTGAAGTCTATCCGCTAAGATGTTGGTTGATATCTTTTCATCCGACGCTAAAAAATCACTGTAATGGCGCTTACCTTTAAACATCAGGTCGCGTATCACCAGAAGCGTCCATTTGTCGCCAAATGTTTCTACCGCAAAGTTAATTGGGCAGTTTGATCGTAAGTCTTTTGAATTTTTAGTCATGTGCCATTTAATCAATAGCACTTGTATTTTGCAAGTTGCTTGTTTAGAGTGCTTGTAAAATGCAAGTAGGTGTCATGTTACTCATTGGAGAAAGATTATGAATAAGGCGGTGAATAAAATGCGGTCATTACTGGCATTAGTGTTGGGGTCAGTATTGGTATTAGTGCTGGCGCTGGTGGTTGGCTATCACGGGGGCGAGAAACTTTCAGGCGAAGAGGTTGAGTATTATCTTTCTATTATCGAAGGGCAAGATCAACAACCGGGCGGACGACATGATTTAACGGCGCTTCGTGATTTTTTAGCAAAAGATGATGGTCAGCCTTTCTATACAGTTAACTTGTATCGCTTTCATGCTGAAGCTCAGTATCTGCCGAGTTCGGAATATTATAATGGCTCTGTTGGCGGCAGTGGCAAAGAAGCATTTGAACGCTTTAGTAAGGTGATGATTAAACTCTTAGCCAGTCATTCTTCTCACCCGATATTTGCCAGTGATTGGGTACACGATGAATCAAGTAACTGGGAAAAACTCGTTATCGTAAGGTATAAGAGCCGTCGAGATATTGCTGAACTTTTTGCCAGTGATGAATTTGCCGATGCCAATGAACATAAGTGTGCCGCGTTAGCTGCTAATGAAAGAATGCTGGTGCAGGGTCTTCATATACCCAGCTTTTATATTATTGCACTGATCGTATTTCTATTTGTTGGGCTGGTCTTTGCAGGTATTAAGCCAAAGAATGATTACTCGTCATAACGCAGAAAAAAGAATAAAATCAGCCGATGAAAAGGCTGTGTAGGCTAGAAAGATTGTAGGCTAGAAAGATTGTAGGCTAGAAAGATATGACATCAAGTATTTAATTGTGGGTAGCGGGTTATGAATATAAATGGAAGTAACGAAAGTATTTTTGTTATTTGTGCAATTGCTCTTTTGGCATTTTCTTTTGGCTATGGATTTCTTTCTCCTTATCTTAGAAAGAAAGGTGTCTCTGAAAATAAAATACTGTTAATTGTTAAATCGTCGGTTGTGATTATCTTGTTGGGTGGAGTGTCTGCCTACCGAAGCATTACATAAAGAGCGCTTTAGAAGTTCGCTATTCATGATATTGTTAGGTTTTAGTCTGATCCAAAGAAGAGCCTCTGATGAATGCCAATCCCGCCTTGTTATCACTGTCTGATATCGCCAGCCAAGCTCATGAGAAAGTCCAGTTAGATTTTGAGCATGTCAATCCTGTCATTAGCGTTATGCAAGGTATGCGTAAAGCGGGTATCCCTGCAGACGTTATGACCATTGATTGTCTCGCCAGTAAAAAGCGCATTCTTATTGTTCTGCATGATCAATTACCAGATGTCATTCGATACCAGTTTACCTCTTCTGATGTAGAACCGGGTGATGACTACGAACAATCTGCATCGGCTGATGTGACGAGTGAAGCGGTATACGGTTGGATCAAAGATTATTTTACATCGTGAGATGTTACTCTAATTGAATGCCCTATCTATTCGTTAGAACTGGAGGCTTTTAAATGACAACTTTTTTAGCCGGTTTTTCTCTTGGTTTATCTCTTATCCTCGCGATTGGTTCTCAAAGTACGTTTGTTTTAAAGTACGGCATTAAGCAAGAACATATCTTCTTAATTTGCAGTTTCTGCGCATTTTCTGATGCTATTTTAATATCACTTGGGGTTGCGGGTTTTGGGGTAGTGGTAAATGAATATCCTGTTATCGAAAACTATGCACGTTATGGTGGTGCAGCTTTCTTGCTAATTTATGCCGCGTTAAATTTCAAACAAGCTTTTAAGCAGATTCGAGGTTTGAAACCTGAGGCCGTAGTGCATGAGTCTTCACTGAAGGTCGCGGGAATGTGTCTGGCCTTTACTTGGTTAAATCCTCATGTCTATTTAGATACGGTTGTGCTTTTAGGCAGTATTTCTACTCAGTATGACGGTCAGCAGTTGGAGTTCACGCTGGGTGCTATCTTTGCTTCGTTTATATTCTTTTTCAGCTGGGGATACGGTGCACGTTTATTGGCCCCGGCCTTTCAAAATCCGATGGCATGGAAGGTTTTAGATTTCGCAGTTGGCCTCACTATGCTCATTATCGCCTTAACACTGGTCTTTTGATAAAACGCGAATACTGAGTTTTAGCTGACCTTTAATCATTATGCGTTTTACGCTGCTTTCGATCAGTATTATAATGGTGTTATTACGAGTAATTGTCATTAAACGCTTCGCTATTTTCGGGGCTGTAGGTAAAAACATTGAGTGAAGATAACGAGTCTCATCTAGTTCCGGGTCGCGAATGCGGAGAATGCACAGCGTGCTGTGTGGTACTGCTTATTGATGATGACGATTTCAAAAAGCCTGCGGATCAAGTTTGTACAAACTTGATTGATAAGGGTGGTTGTAAGATCTATGCAACACGACCTTCGGTTTGCCAAGACTGGCATTGTGCTTGGCGCTTTATGGCGCAGCTAGGGGATGATTGGCGTCCTGATCGCTCTGGGATTTTATTACGTTCTGACGAGAACGGTATTATTTTTCAACCGATTCAGAGTGCTAAAAAGGTTATGACCAGTGATCGTGCAATTGAGTTGATTGGTGGTGGTGTTGCGCAGGGTATACCTATGTCGATGTCGATTCCGACGAAGAAGGGTTTTCTCAGTTATGGCATGTCACTTAATGAACCTTTAGAGGCCGTTGTGAAATCTAGGAATTTGCAGAAAATTCGTAAGAAAATGCTCGATTTGATTAAGTCTTCTTCCAAGCAAAATACCGATCGAATTTCACTTGTTGAAAGTGAATAAACGATTGAGAAATTTGATTTGTTAACGAGAGATTTTAACAGGGGAATCGAATGAGATACTGGGTTCCTTCATTATTACTTTCACATTCAATCGTGCCGTTGAGTGTTCGTGTCACAATATTATAAACAATATTCATTCCTAAGCCTTTACCTGCGGTGCCTAGTTGCAGTGTAGAGAAGGCCTCAAAAATCCTTCCTTTCATTTCTTGGTTCATGCCAATGCCATTGTCGGAGCATAAAATACTTATTTGATCATCAGTATGCTGCAGAGTAATAGATACTATCCCTTCTTTCGATAAACCATTCTCTGATTTAAAACCATGAATGATTGCATTTGAAATTATATGGTTGAGTAATTGAGATAGGGCAATTGGGAAAGAGTTTATTTCTATTTCTTCCCCTTCAATTATTATTTCGACATTGGATGCATCGAATTGAGAGCGAACATGGCTAGCTGTTGTATTAATTAGCTCTCGGCAAAAGAACTGTGTTTTTTCTTCAGCTGATGAACTAATCGACAATAATTTTAAGCTGTTAATTAACGATGAAACTTTATTAATGTTTTCAGATAACAAGGCTAAGCCTTCTTGTATATCTTCTGCTGTTGAATTCGACTGTGGTGCAAGTTGCTCTTGTAAAAATGAAATTGCAGTGACGCAAACTCCAACAGGGGTATTTAGTTCATGAGATACGCCGGTAACGAGGCGCCCTAGTGATGCCATTTTCTCTGATTCTAATAACTTTTTAGTTTTGCGTAATACGCGTTGTTCTAGCTGATCATTGAAAATAGACAATTCAATATTTAAGGTTTCTAGCTGTTGTTTAGATTGGTTAACTTCTAGTGACATCTGATTGAACGAAGCGGCCAGTTCTCCTATTTCATCTTGGCTACTGATGTTGAATTGCGGGAATATTGATAGTTTTGAATCAAATTTGGTTTTTAGTATGTGGGTCATCTCTAAGATGGGGGCTAATAAATTTCGTATTAAGAATGTTAATAATAGGAGCATGGTAAGACCTGAGATTAACCCGGTAATAAAAATCTCATTGCGGATTTTAATCGCAGGCTCGAGTACTTTATGAACGGGAATCGTAACTATCAAGGTCCATGGACTATTCACGTTGGCGATGTCGATTTTGACTAGTAGACGATAAACTAAGGTTTGTAGAATGTCATCAAAGGTGGTTTCTATAATAACGCCGTTTGAATTTTCAACATTGATTATGGATGATAAGTTGCTTTCAAAATCTTTAATGTATTTCCCTATTCTGTCTTTTTCTGGGTGAGCTACATATGCCCCATTGTTTGCAATGAGAGTAGAGTATCCAGTATCTACGACCTTTAATGATTCAACGAGTTCTTGAATTATTTCTAGCTTAAGGTCTACTCCGACAACGCCGTAAAACTGGTTATTATGTATTATGGGACTAACACTGCTGATTAGTAACTCTTCTATACCTGATACGTTATAGAAATAGGGATCTTCTAATGTTTCTTTTAAGTATTTTTTAGGGTTTTGATACCAACCGCTGGTTTGCCAGTCGATATTGTTTTCAAGCACTATATCGTCACCCGACCAGTGCCAAAATGAATTAACTCGGCCGGTATTATCGTGACCCTCGGTATTTATGTACTCATTGTCTTTTGAATCATAGGCATTAGGTTCCCACATCATCCAACTGCCGAGTATGTTTTTGTTCATGCGGGTATTTTCGAGCAAAATTTTGTCTAATAATCGGCGATCAACATTGGCGTTTCGAAGCTGCCAAAATGTAGCCTCTAATAATCTAGCATCTCCTAAAGCACCTTCTAATAGCTGCTGCACTTCTAAGCCATATCTCTGGGCTGTTCTTTCAGCGATTTGCAGTGATGAGTCTTTACTTAGAGTCTGGGCACGCTGACTGATGAGAATGGTTGTTAATAAGATGACAATAAATATCATCGCGCCAACAACGGATAAAATCTTGGATTGAATGCCCAAAACAGCCTCTTAATCTTTAGTAGTGATGCTAAAAGTATAGGTATTAGATGGTCAGCATAGATTCGTTTTTTAAACGAACAAAGTATAAATATATATTTTTAAGAACTTAAGCTGATAATGGATGCTGGACTTCCTGTAAGGGAGGGAGAAATATGATGAGTTAGATTGCTAATCTTTTTGATACTGCTTATTTCTTGATTCCATAAAATATTGTTCGACCTTACCACTTTCAGTTAATTCTTTAAGGCCCTTATTGAATTTTGAAATTAACTTTTCTGCATTGTCTATTTCTTTTGAAATAACTAAATGGTTGTTAAATGAGCTAACTTGTTTAGGGTTTACGATGATGGATTCTAACTGTTCGGCAGTGAGTACTTGTTGCATGATGTCGTAACCGGTATCGATTTCAGCAATAACTGCATCGATGTGTTGGGCGGCAAGTTTTTTGAAGTTGCTGCTTTCAATGCTGGTGCGCTGAACGGTCAATACTCCACTCTTTTCTGCTTGTTCAAATTCAAGCCCATTAAAGTATCCATTGGTAGCACCAATAACCAGTCCGGACAAATCATCAAGGGTTTTCCAATCTCTATAGCTTTCTTTTGTAAAAAACATGACTGTTATATTTTCGATAACAGGGTCGCTGAATAACAGTTCTTTGGATCTCTCAGGTGTTATGGCCCATATCGCAGAAGCATCCCAATTACCGTTTTTTACGTTGTTGTATGCACGTTTCCAAGGGAACCAGCCATACTCAACGTCGATATTTTGTGACGCAAAAGATTCGGTGATAATACGTGTGACGACGCCGTTGTGTTTTAAATTTTGAGATATAAAAGGAGGCCATTCACCCGTTGATATTGTAATGGTCTTATTCTCAGCGCTGGCCATTAAAGGCGCATTATAGCGATGGCAGTTAAGAGTATACTTTTAACGATGTATATCATTGATTATAAATGCCTTATATCAATAGCGTTAGAGCGCTGCAGAAGATATAAGTCTAACCCAGTTCTATGGAGAAGTGAGTTAGATTTAGGAATTTATATCAGGACTCTTGAGCGGCGACCTCGGGGAATCTTTCTTCCCAGCCGTCAATTAAGGCAGATTGATCGATATCGTTGGGATGAAAGTCACGTTGAAAGAACTTCTTAACCCCTAAAGCATTGGCTCTTAGAATTCCTTTTTTACCCCAGAAGAAGCGCGCAGCCCCTAGCCATTCCGATATGCTTGGTAGGTGTTTAGTTTTCCACAGTATGCGTACTTGGAAAATCGCTATGCGGGTAAATAGCGACAGCATTGCGATTACCATAACTCGGCGGCGCATCCACTCGTCGTTGACTTGCTGACGGAATAGATCAAATGCGACAGCCTTGTGCTCGATTTCTTCAACTGAATGCCAGAGCATCATTTGGCGGAAAGTCTCGGGTGCTTGATCTAATACTTCTGGGTTTTCTAAAATAAATTCAGCCAAACTTGCCGTGAAGTGTTCCATAGCAACGGTCAGTGCTAGCTGCCGTGCTGGGCCAAAACGATTCTTTAGCATTTCAACACGAGCTGTCATGTTGTCTGAGACCATTGTCATGGGAATGCCAAGCTTTTCTATAGCGTCGTTAAGTTCCTCGTGACAACGTCCGTGATGAGCCTCTTGGCCAATGAATCCACGGATGTCTGCCAAAATTTTTGGATCAGTAACTGACTTTTGATAATGACGTACCGAGTGTATAAAAAAGCGTTCACCTTCAGGAAACATGGCTGACAGTGAATAGAAAAATGTACTGATCAGAGAGTTATTCTCGATGGCAAATTGCGCCATTTTCATATCGTCGGTATTAAATTGCATACGACGAGGTTTTATTGCACCATCGGTAGGCTTTGTCATAGTGTCTGTCTCTTTTATTATTATGGCTTAACTCTGAGTTCACTATGGCACACGGATTTAAGTTGCTGTAGGTGAATTAGAAACAACTTTAGGTGTTTTAGGGTCAATGTTGAAAATCAGGTTTATATATCGATGTTAGCAATGGGTGAAAATACACAGGTGAAGGTAGGCGATGGGGATCTGATGATCTCTTCAGACTATTTGATATTGCTATTGGAATTCGGAATTGAATTAGGCTTAAAGCAAAGTGATTTATTACTGGGTAGTCAGTTAGATTCCAGTATCGTAATTCGCCCAGGTATTTCTGTGGGTGAGCGATCATTTTTAAAGGTTGTCGCTAACTTTAGAAAGCAGCAGCCTGATATGTCATTAGCGGTTGAGTATGGCAAGCGTATGACGTTGTCTAAGCACGGAGCATTGGGAATCGCTGCGCGTCATAGCCGCACTACCAATGATGCTGCTAGTGCTGTAATGGCCTATATGAGTACTCGTGCTGAGTTATTTAGTGTGCACCGTGAACGTGATTCTGAAAGCCGTCGTTTATATGTCGATTTAGAAGTTGAAAGCAGTGACGATGCTTATTTTTTGATTCTGGCCTATCTTACGAGCATAGAATTAATTATTCGCCAAATGCTGTCTTACCCTGATGAAATAAAAACCAGAATTGAATTACCGATAAAGCCTGAAACCTGGCAAGGACAGCCGTTATTGCAGGGTAGAGTCGATTTGGATAAGTCGGCAGCCGGTGCTGAAATACAATTTTCTTCGCCGCGATGCTTATTACTTTGGCCGCCAGGATTGTTGGATGATTTACTGCCTTTATTCGATCAAGATTTAGTATCAATGGCACAAGAGGTTTGTGAAGATGAATTGAAATCTAGATCGCAATCGACTCGCATTAGTCAGGTGGTAGCAGTAGCGTTTAAAAATGCTGAAGGTGGTTTGCCAACAGTTGAGAGTATTGCATCGACTTTGAATATCTCTTCGGCAACGTTGAAGCGAAAATTAAAATCGGAAGGGTAAAGTTTTCGTGAAATCAAGGATGAGACGTTACATAAAAAATCTATGAGGTTATTAACGGAGACGCCACTGTCAGTTGAACTCATTGCTGAGCAGCTTGGCTATAGTGATGCGAGTAATTTTGCTAAGGCCTTTAAAGGCTGGAATGGTATGAGCCCTAGTGAATTTAGACAAAAACACTAATTTAAAGCGTATGATTTATATTTGCGAGTTTTCTTATTATTCCGACCAATACCAACTGGTCACGTTATACCGGTATTGATTAGCCTGTTCAGTGTTCAACTTTTTTACCCAATGCTCAGAGCCCTGTGATGACGGATCAAACAGGACACAGCGGTTATAGAGGGGGGTAATACTAATAGGCTGTTCGTCTTGGCCAAGGAAGACAAGTTCTCCTCCGGTATTGCTTTCCCAATCTTTGTTTAAATACAAAAGCATGCATACTTCTCGACCGGGAGAGTCATCAGCGTGTTGCTCTACAAAGTCTGCGGCACTTAGGCGAAAGTAGTTTGTATTAATACTGGGATCAGACACATTCATATCAGTGATTGTGACATTGAAAATTCTAGATAAGACCGACGTGAATTCATCACCACGTAGAAACGATAAAAAATCTTGGGCTATGTTGTCATTAAGTCTTTCGGGCTGCCAAGAATCTCGCTGTACAAAGCGCTGATCTTTATTGGAATTTTCCCATTGGCTATCATCAACGTATAGTTCAGAGTAGGTATGTCTTTGAACTTTCCAGTGGTGAGGTTGTTGTAAGGCCTTTAATACCTCATCAAGCTTGGCTGTATCAAATAAGTCGTCAATCACGATATGGTTGGGGCAAGAGTTCAGTAGCGACTTTCGATAGGTGTTTACTGCGGAATCGGAAATTAGCTCATCATTCAGCCACATTGATGCTACTCGCTTGTCTTTTATATTAATTATCTAATAATACAGTGTTGAGTATGAATTCCTATGCTTTCTCATGGAGCGATTTGATTGAGGAAGTTGCTATCCATGAACATATTTAGAAAGGATTAAAGTGTGCCTTGGCATAAAAAGATATTACTGATCTTTCTTCTTATACTATTACCCACATCTTATTTTTTAGGATATACCCCTATTCTATTAGCCATTATTATATTAATGGCTAGCCTAGTAACCTACCGTGCTTATTTGAAAGATAAAACTGCGGCTATAAAAGGGCAGTGGCGAGTTCCTGAGAAAACCCTTCATTTGTTATCTCTATTTTTTGGTTGGCCAGGGGCTATGATTGCCCAAGAAAGGCTTAGGCATAAAACTAAGAAGTTGGGCTTTCGGCTGATCTTCTGGTTGACTGTATTGTTGAATATGGCTGTTATGTATTTTATTCATACCCCTAGTGGCTCAGAGGCTGTTAGGTATTCAGTAAGTAAAATTCAGCAGCTAATCGTTTCCGAAGTTCATTCTGAAAGTAGCCGGGAAATGCTATTGTTATTGGCGAGATTGGAAAAGCATTAAGATTAGGAACGCAAGGAAGTATTTATGGCTGTCAGTAATGTATTAATCTTAGGTGGTTATGGGAATTTTGGTAAGCGAATTGTTGAGAGTTTGTCGGCAATCAAAGGCATTACTATTGTTATCGCGGGTCGTAATATTAAGAAAGCGAAGGGTTTACAAACAGAGCTTTCTTTAAAAGGTATCGAGGCAGAATTGAAAGCGGCAGAAATCGATATTCATTCATCTCATTTTTTAAATCGAATCCAAGCTCTAGCTCCTGATCTTGTAATTCATACCGGTGGACCTTTTCAAGGTCAAAATTATGGAGTCGCTGAGGCTTGTATTGCGATAGGGAGTCATTATATCGATCTAGCGGATGATCGCCGTTTTGTTTGTGACATCACGACATTGAATGATAAGGCCATAGATCAAGATGTTTTGATTGTATCAGGTGCGAGTTCTGTTCCAGGTTTATCTTCAACGGTTATTGATGAATTCGTGGATCAATATTCGATTATTGAGGAAATAGATTTTGCGATTGCTCCTGGTAATAGAGCTGAACGAGGCGAAGCAACCGTTCGCGGTATTCTTTCTTATACGGGGCATCCATTTAAAGTATTAAATGCGGGTGAGTGGGTCCATCGTTATGGTTGGATGTCTGCCCGGAAATTGAATTTTGGCCAGGTAATTGGTAAACGTTGGTTGGCCAATATTGATATACCTGATTTGGAGCTACTTCCCGATCGCTATCCCGGTGTAAAAACCGTTAACTTTCAAGCAGGTTTAGAATTACCTTTTTTGCATTTAGGTATGGTATTCATGGCTTTACTTGCAAAGATCGGGCTGGTTAAAGATTGGTCTGTTTTGACGCGGCTAATATTTGATTCTAGTGAAATATTTAAGAGGCTTGGTACCGATACGGGGGGGATGCAAATAAATCTAAAAGGCTTAGGTGAAAACAAAAAAACTAAATCTGTTAAGTGGATGTTGGTTGCCGAAAATGGTATCGGTCCCTACATCCCGACGTTGTCTGCGATTATAATAGCGAAGAAATTAATATCAGGCGAGATCGATACTCGAGGCGCTTCTCCTTGCTTAGGAATGTATACGTTGCAAGAGTTTGATGCAGAAGCTCGACCTCTTGGTATTTATCATTATACCGAGGTCAGTGATGGATAATTATCTGCTATTAAAAATGATACATATTTTAAGTGCCGTCGTGCTTACGGGGACTGGGGCTGGAATTGCTTTTTTTATGTTCATGGCGAGCCGTACCTCAAATGTAGCAGCGATAGCCATAACAGCACGCCATGTAGTGTTAGCCGATTGGTTATTCACAGCTCCTGCTGTAATCGTCCAGCTAGTGACTGGGATTCTGCTAATGTTGAGATTAGGGTATTCATTCACGTCAACCTGGTTTTTATGGGTTGTTGCCTTGTTTATTTTTATTGGTGCTTGCTGGATACCCGTAGTATTCATTCAGTACAGACTAAAATCACTTGCTGATGTATCTCTGAATACAGGGGTAATTGAGCCTAAATTTAGGACTTTGATGAGGCTTTGGACGGCATTAGGTATACCTGCTTTTATTTCAATTCTAATTGTCTTCTGGTTAATGGTCTTTAAACCATTGCCTTTGGTATAGGCACGCCGTAATGAACGTTTTTATATTCAATAAGAAAATGACATGGATCGCAAGGATCAGCCTTTCTTTTCTATGGTTATTTACTGCGGTTACATCCGTACTCTTTGCACGAGAAGAAGGCTTTGAAATATTAGCGCGCGGAGGCATTATTGGACTGTATGCGGAATTTAGCCTTTATTCAGGTAGTATCCTAGATGCCTTAATTGGTGTTTGGTTATTGGTAGGGAAGAAATTAGATCGCTGTTACTTAATACAGCTCTGGGTGATCACAGTTTATTCAATATTGCTGACTATTATTGATGCTAATTTTTGGTTACATCCCTTTGGCCCGCTAACAAAAAATATTCCTATTTTAGTACTGATTTATTTTTTATATTTAAACGAGAGAGCAAAAGTTAATAATGAAAGCTCCTAGCGACATAATCGTTGATAACCCACCTTCATTATCTGATTTAGATATGAATAATGCGGTTATCGCTGATCAAAAAACTTATAAAGAAACAATTAAGAAATTAAAGAAACGGCTATTGATCGTTCAGCAAGCTTATTACCATCAGAATAAGCGGGTTGTCATTGTTTTTGAAGGTTGGGATGCTAGTGGTAAAGGTGGTGCGATCCGCCAGCTTACTGAGAAATTAGATCCTCGAGGTTTTCAGGTGCATCCTATTGCAGCGCCGGAAGCTGATGAACAAGGGCGGCATTACCTTTATCGTTTTCAGAATCGTTTGCCGAAGCCTGGTCGTATCGCTATTTTTGATCGTTCGTATTATGGAAGAGTTTTAGTCGAGCGAGTCGAAGGTTTTGCTAGTGACTGGGAATGGCAGCGTGCCTACCAAGAGTTGAATGAATTTGAGCGACAGTTAACGGATGATGGTGTGCGGGTCATTAAAATATTCCTGCATATTACCAAAGAAGAACAAGGTCGACGTTTTATTGAGCGCTTAGAGAATCCTCTTAAACGCTGGAAGCTAACCTCTGAAGATATCCGTAATCGACAGAAGTGGTCTGAGTACGAAGTTGCAGCTAGTGATATGTTTAGGCTGACGTCTACAACAACAGCGCCTTGGTATTTGATTGCAGGCAACCATAAATGGTATGCGCGTATTCAGGTATTAAAAACGATTATTGAGGCGCTAGAAGAGGGGTTTGATATCACCTCTCCTGAGCTTGATCCGCAGCTTGTTGAAGAGGCGATGAAAGAGTTTAATATGAGCGTTTAATTTTCTTTCTGTTTATATACCCGAAGCTAGCCAGTAGTGTTGTTAGTAAAAATCCTAAGCTGCCACCACCATTTGAAAAGCTAGAGCTATTACTGGAATTATCTATCGGATTAATTACTGGCTCTAAACCAGCAGCACTTTCGACGGTAGTATCTGTTACTACAATCGTATCGATCACGACGGCATTTTCTTGAGTAATCCCGCCCGACGTATTTTCTAATGGAATGCTGGTATAAGCGCCACCTTTGTTGGCAACCGATACCGCAGCAATACTGTCCATTATGACCATGCCAGCGTCAGTCACCTGACCAAATGCGGTAAAACCACTGTTTTGACTGTTCAAGTTCGTACTGTTATCGGCTAGGTTGATAAACCATTGTGAGGTTGCGCTATTCGCGCGGCCACCGATTTTAGCCATGGCGATGGTGCCACGCACATTGGAATAGACGGGTTCATTGGTGATGCTACTTTTTTCAGTGACTTCAATTAAGTTATCTTCTGCATCGAAGTAGTAGCCACCCCCTTGGCTAATAAATCCTGAGATTGAGCGATGTATAATGGAGTTATCATAGGCACTATCTTCGATGTAGCTGAGAAAGTTGGCGACGGTCTTTGGGGTATTCTTATCGAATAAGTTTACTTCGATATTGCCATAGGAGGTTTGTATTTGAACGATGGTCGCATTGGCTATATTGGTGAGGCTGGCGATGGTGGAGATTGCTATTACTGCTAGTGACTTTTTGATGCGCTGACTCATAACTGACATAAACCCAGAGTGATATTTATTGTTGGAGTGTCAGAGTAATTCTTTGATCAATTTTTGCAAGCCAAAGTATGTTGATTCTTATGCACAACATACTTCAGTCTGCTGGGGTTAGTAACGGGTTACTGCGGCCATTGAATATCGCCTTTCACAACTTTAGCGCTGAACTCTAAGGAGCCTGCATCTAAGTCTTCTGGGTAGATTGCTTTCATTTTCTCAGTTAGCTGAGCGGCGTCACTGCTTTCACGATTCGCTTGCTCGAAGTTTTTAATATACGTTTTGGTAAATTCGATGATGCGGGTATCAGCTTTTGTATCATCAATGAAATGGCCTGCAATGACGTGCTGCGGATTCAGTGCTGTCATTACATTTAAAGTTTTAATCCATTTGTTTCGAGATTCGGTGGTTTTATTATCGGCCATCCAAAGATGCATATTTTCTGATAATACGACGCCGCCGAGTACTGTTTGTTCTGATGGGATCCAGGCGAAAGTATGTGCTGGGTCGTGACCGTCAAATCCTATGATCTGTATTGATTCGCCATCGAGGGTTAATTCATTATGGGTTAATGCTTGCGGCAAAATTAATTGCTCGGGTGCATTGCCTTCTAAAATGGGTCCCCAATATATTTGCTTTCCTGTCATTGTTTTTGCCATTTTTTCAACGGTCGCAGGTGTCGCGACTATCTGAGCATCAGGGAATGCAGCCTTTAAAACATCAAGGCCAAAGTAATAATCAGGGTCACCATGGCTGATGTAAATTGTGGTGAGTTGTTTGCCGCTGGCGCGAATCATGTTTACTAAGTTTTGGGCATCATTTTTTTGGAATTGTGCGTCAATCAAGATGGCTTCACTAGGACCTGTGATAAGCGTTGAGGTGACAGGGAAGAGAGATTGCCCTTGTGGGTTATACACTTGTAGCTCTAGCTCAGTCGCTGATTTTGATTGCAGACCAGAGCAAGCGGTGATGCCTATTGAGGCGACTAGGGCTGCCCCGAGAGTGAGTAACTTTTTAATCATGATGATTACCTTTCGTCGGACTTATTAAGTGATGGCTACAC
>Ga0209290_1001022_pt1 | contig 15482 bp, 16 predicted proteins | sample EN1Hudsemesocosm_2_FD_184632 | JGI IMG/M metagenome (GOLD analysis project Ga0209290, IMG submission 184632) | Methane-oxidizing microbial communities from mesocosms in the Hudson Canyon - EN10B Hudson Canyon (SPAdes) (version 2) | ecosystem: Environmental > Aquatic > Marine > Cold seeps... | reverse complement strand
AGAAAAGACAATCTTAAAAAATCCCAGAACAGACAAAGACAGGCCTACGCGCTAGTTAAAGCAATGGACTTTTTTAAAGAAACGTCAAAGAAGCTCATCGTAATGGGTGATTTTAACGATGAGATAAGGTCCCCAACACTTAAGATATTAAGAAGCAAATATTCACTTAAAACGATTCAACATTGTCGTGTTGATATAAACTCTATGGGTCAAAATGCTTCAAATCGTTTACCCCAAAAGAATGACCGACGTATAGATCATATATTATATGATGGCTTAGATTGCAAATCACAGCAGGTAATTGATTTACTAAAATATTCTGATCATGACGCAATACTGGGCGTTTTTAAATAGATATGGTGAAGTAAGTGGGTAATTTTTCCATGTCATAGTCAGTCTATTTTTTAAATTTTGTGGTGTTAAATCAAGAAATGCTAAAACCGAAGAATTTAAAAGCAAAATATGATCGATATAAAGTTGACGAAGTCTACTTTATTTACTAATTATTAGTGTTATAAATTCAACTGTATTAAGAGCGTTAAACTCTATTTGACTGTCAATGTATTCGGTCGACTCTATTTGAAAGGATCTCAGATGGCACATAACGACAAAATACTCTCGGTTGTTGATGACGAGTTGAATATGGCACATTTGGTCGCTGATATCGCAAGTGATAGTGGCTATGAAACAGAAATCTTCACCCGATCTACTGACTTTCGTCAAAATCATGTGCGTAATGCAGATGTCATTGTATTAGACCTGATCATGCCTAATTGTGATGGGGTTGAATTGTTACGCTATTTAGCTCAGTCCGATTATGTTGGCGCTATTATTCTGATGTCCGGAGGCGATAGTGGCATACTTGAATCGACTAGAGAGCTCGCATTAAATCAGGGCTTAAGTGTTTTAGGCACGCTCCAAAAACCTTTCAAGACTAGCCAGTTGAAAGATATTCTAGAGCATCGTGCCAGTGTAAATAGGACAAAACCCAGTTCTAACCTGGTTATTTCAAAAGAAGAACTCTCCCACGCACTTCTTGATCGGCAGCTATCTTTATTCTATCAACCGCAAGTCAATTTAAAAACAAATCAAGTTAAAGGGGTTGAAGCATTAATTCGTTGGCAACACCCTAGTAATGGCATGATCAGTCCTGACAAATTTATCCCCTTGGCTGAACAGTCAGACTTAATAGATACACTAACTGAATATGTTATTGAACAAGCGCTGACAGATATGAATAAGCTTAGGCGCTTCAAAAAAAATCTAACAATGTCTATCAATGTATCGCCAAAAAACCTGAAAGATTTGAGCTTACCAGAGAAGATTATTTCTGCGATGAACGAGCTTAACTTGCCTCCCGACAGGCTCATCGTTGAAGTGACTGAAACAGCTGTTTGTGAAGACGCTAACATGTTCATGGATATTCTAACCCGGCTCAGAATAAAAAATATTAATTTGGCGATAGATGATTTTGGAACGGGTTACTCCTCATTACAACAGATGATAAAAGCGCCTTTTAATGAATTAAAAATAGATCAATATTTTATTCGTCAGATGCTGGATCAGCATGAGTGCATGTCAGTCGTTTCTATGTCTTTAATGCTGGCCAGGGAACTAAAGATGACGTCTATGGCTGAAGGTGTAGAAAGCGAAAGCATTTATAGGGTCTTAGCCGAAATGGGTTGTAACTGTGCTCAAGGATATTGGATAGCGAAGCCCATGCCTTTCGAGCAGTTATTGGAATGGGAGCATCAATGGCAATGCTGATTTAGTATTTATTCATCACTAATAGTGAGCATATAAATTATAGATAAGGAGTCAAAGGAAGTGGATCCGATAAAAATTCTAATAGTGGATGATGATTATGCCTGTAGACAATATTTATCCATTACTCTGGGTGATCAAGGTTTTGCAACGAATGTTCTTTCTGACCCGTCTTTACTCTTTCAACAGCTAAAAGATTCGCCGGCTGACTTGATCTTACTCGATATCAACATGCCAGGTATCGACGGTATTAGCCTGTTAAAACAAATAAAAAAGAAGCCAGATTTTCAGCAAACTGAAGTTATCATGGTCACAGGAATGACTGAAGATAAAATTCTAGCTGAATGTTTTAGGGAAGGCGCTTCTGATTTTGTCGCTAAACCTCTGAATCCTCTGACACTTAATGCCAGAATCCAGGCATCGGTCGACCGTATAAAACTAAAGCAAACCCAGCAAGCCCTCTCCCAATCAATTGCCCGTTATAATGCGATTATTTCTAGATCAATAGATAGTATTATTTCAGTCGATTTGGACGGTAATATCACCTCGTTTAATCCCGCGAGTGAAGTCATGTTTGGTTATTTTTCTAATGAAGTAGTAGGGAAAAATATCGCCATTTTAATGCCTGACGCTTACCAATCGGAATATGTGAATTATCTTGAAAAATATGCTGTTGCTGAGAGTGGACACTCCGCTGGTGAAGACCATGAAATCAGTGCTAAGAAAAAAGATGGCACTCTATTTCCAATTGAATTCACAGCAAATGAAATAGAATATGGAACGAATAAAGGTTTTTCAGCCGTTATACGCGATATCACTGAACGCAAAGCTAAAGAAAGTGAGTTACGTTTACACGATAAAATGCTCTGTAATATGAGTGAAGGTATTTACTTGACGACGGCAAAGAGGGGGGATCTTGTCTATACCAACCCCGTACTTGATAAAATGTTTGGGTACGCCAAAGATGAGTTACTCGGGATGCATGTTAGCGTATTAACGGCTAAGGCAGGCTCAGATAACGAACAAGTTGTTTGGGAGCAAGTTGTCTATGAAACAACAGAAAATGGCTATTGGAAGGGGGAAATAAAAGTACGCGCAAAAAACGGCCGGCTTTTTTGGGCTGACATGAGCATCTCATCCTTTGAACATCAGGCTTTTGGCTTAGTTTGGGTCTGCATACTTGAAGATATTACACTTCGAAAGAATGCGATGAATGAAATGGGGCGGGTAGCTAAATATTTAGATACAGTACTTCTTAGTTTGCCATTAGGTGTTGCTATTCTGGAAGGCTGGGATTTGAATTATTTCAGGGTGAATCAACAGCTTGCGGACCTAAATGGCTTATCTATAGATGCGCATATAGGGCGTAATCTTTGTGATGTTATTCCAGGCTCAAAGGAAAGTCTGGTGCTTGAAATGCGTCGGGTCATGGTCAGTGGGCAGGCTCGAATGCGGCGAGAATTTACTATGACCCTGCCTTCTAATCCTGATCACAAACTCCATTTGATAGACTGGTTAATTCCTATTGAAGATCGGGCTATTGTTGCGGTTGTGATGGATGTAACAGAATTGAAAGAGACACAAGATCAGCTGCTTCAATCTCAAAAGTTAGAGTCTCTCGGTATATTGGCCGGTGGCATAGCGCATGATTTCAATAATGATTTGGCTGTTATCTCAGGCAATGCGGAGTTAGCTCTTGAGAAAATACCTGAATTCAGTCGAGCAAATACACAGGTCAAACGCATACTGAATGCCAGTGAAAAAGCGACCAGTCTGGTGCAACAAATACTGGCTTTTAGTCGAAAAGAGACCAAGAAGTACGGTACCGTAAATCTAAAGGAGACGATTCGTGAATCTTTAGACATGATCAGGGCGCTTATTCCGACTAATATCTTGATCCAGGAAGAATTCATTATAAGCAGCGGGTTTGTAAAAGGAGATAAAACTCAGATTCAGCAGATTATTGTGAACCTTTGTACTAATGCCTATCAAGCAATGGCGTTGCTGGGTGGGGTACTTACTATCTCCCTTGATGCTGAAGATCAATTCATGAAACTCTGTATTAAAGACACGGGTACAGGGATACCTCATGAATTGCAGGAACATATCTTTGACCCTTTTTTTACAACTAAAGACGTAGGTAAAGGTACAGGACTAGGACTTTCAGTCGTATATCGTTTGGTTAAGCAGCATGAGGGAAGAATTCTGATTGAAAGCAAACCAGAAAACGGCACTGTTTTTTCAGTATACTTACCTAGTAGTGAAGATATTGTTGTTGAGAAAAATACCAATGAAAACGTTATCAATGGAGTAGGGCATATCTTAATTGTGGACGATGACCCTAATGTTGCCGAACTTTATCAAGACTGTCTGACGAGTGCTGGTTATACAGTTAGCATGTATGAGAGTAGTCTCGATGCTTTGTCAGAATTCAAAGATTGGCCGGATAGATTTGACTTAGTATTGACTGACCAAACAATGCCTGAGCTAACTGGAGATGCATTTGCTCGCGAGTTGTTAGCCATTAGACCTGAATTACCGATTGTACTTACCACTGGTTACAGCAAGGTGTTTTGTGAAAAACAGGCCAAAAATATAGGCATTAAGCAATATTTGGAAAAACCAGCAAAGATGAGCACGCTGACTCAAGTTATTTCTGAATGCCTGGCCTAGGTAAATCAAATCAAATCAAGCCAAGCCAAGCCAAGCCAAGCCTTAACTCGCTTGGTTTAAATTTTATATCGTAAATATATTGATATGTGCATACATATAGTAAGTCCTGTATATTCTTGCATCTTAAGTTCATACCGGTGGTTTTTTTATGAGTGACTCGATAATTTGGCTTGGTATTGTTGCTGGTTTCATCGTTATTTTGGGCTTGTGTTGGTATATTTGGGCAACATCGAGAGAGCTTAGAGTGCATCAGGCGGTTCAAGATCAGTTGCTTTCTGATAAAAAAAAGCAAGATAAATATCTGATTGACAGCCTCAAAGTACTTGCCACGACGATTTTAGATGATCAGGTAGAGTTATCTGAAGGCTGCATTAGGATTAAGGTGTTACTCGATCACTTAGATTCTAATTTGCATGAGCATAAAAGCTTTAAAATATTTGAAGAAATGTACCTGGCCACTGAGCATATGCCGACTCATGATGCGCGAAAAAATACCGATAAACACTTTACAGATAAACTTGATCAACAACGTTTTGCGCTTGAGCAGAAGCATCGTGAAGCTATTAAATCAGCTGCTAAGGCATTAATGGAATATTTGAAAAGCTAAGCCTGGCTTTCTACTTTTTACGTTTTTTCCGGCAGTCGTCAAAGAACATTATTTGAGGGTTTGTACAAGCTAATACATCAATAAGTTGCTTTTCATTCTCGCAATTTAATAGCCTGTAAGAGTGTAAAAGATCTGCAACTTTAGATGTTTTCTTATCGGTGATATTACCAGCCCTTAAATTCTCAAAAGAAGACTTCAGCTTTTTTAAGACTAAAGTGCAGACTTCTTCCTTATAAGACGTATTAATCTCTTCATTTTTAGTGCCGGTCTTTGTGTCTACATTTACGTTTTCAGCATGTATAACTTGCGCAAATGTTAAGACAGTAAAGAGAAAGACTTTCCGGTACATTATTGAATTCCTAAGATATTTGTTTTTTTTCAGTATACACAGTAACGTAGATAATAAAGGGAATCAAAAGCAAACAAAAGTAAACTGTCTATATCAATACTTACATATTGATTGAATTATGAATGAAAATTCAACTTTATTTGGCCAGGTTTTGATATTGCTTATTTATACTGCTTAAAGGGTGTTGACGGATTGATTAAAAAACGTGCTAGCTGACCTGCCTCTGCTAAAATTCAAGAGATAACATAAATAGAAGGTTTAGGTGTGCTTACTCGAATAATGACCTATCGCCTCATTCTGTTAATAGTCCTTATGTTTTGTTCTTTAGTATCTAATGCGGCTTCACTAATTGACAGCTCAATTACTCGTTATTCTTTAGGTAAAGATCTCTTGTACTTGAAAGAAGAGGGGGCAACGTTATTACTATCTCAAATACTTAAACCAGAATTCAGAATAAATTCCAAAAAACTGCTAGAAAAATCCTAAATTTCGGGATCGCAGATGAACCATATTGGGCCAAGCTGAGTATTGATTACCAAGGTGATCAGGATATTAACTAGCTAATAGAGCTAAATTGCATCTACCTGGATAAAATCGAGTTTTACAGTCGTGATCGTAGTGGTGAGATCATTTTATCAAAAACTGGAGACACATTTGTTTTTGATGAACGAGAGATCAAATTACAAAGCTTTGATTTTCCGGTGGAGCTAATTCCCTGTGAGGTAAATGAGATTTATGTGCGTATTACCACCACAGCTACATTGCAGATGCCATTTATCCTTTGGCAGGACAATACATTTACTGAGTTGATAGCAAATGAGCGTTTCTGGTTTGGCATATTCTATGGGGCAATGCTTATTATGTTGCTGTACAACGCCATGGTTTATTTATCGGTGCGCGATAAGAGTTATTTATTCTATTTAGGGTATATTTAAGCGCATGCCATGTCGCAGCTTGCTATTAATGGTTTGGGGTTTGAGAAGCTTTGGCCAGGCTCGCCTGACTTTCAGAATGTGAGTATTCCTATCTTTATGGACATTACAAATACACTGGCTTTACTTTTTACCAGATCTTTCCTTTTGAACTGAGAGTATCAACTGACGGTAGATAAGTATTTGAAGGTATTGGTCGTGAGCGGCATTTTGTCTATTATCTTACCTGTTTTATGTCTCAGTCAGCTGCATTCAAAATGGCTATATTGCAGGCCGTAATTACTATGTCGAGTTTACTGGCCGTAGGTTTTTATGGCGTATTCAAGCGATACCGATGGGCTTACTATTTTACCTTAGCTTGGTTCGTATTGTGTATCGGAATTATATTGAAGTCGGTTAATGCACTAGATTTGCTTCTGACTAATTTTGTGACTGCGTATGGTGCTCAATTGGGTGGCGTATTGGAAGTCATGTTGCTTGCTTTTGCATTGGCAGATCGTATTAATATCGAACGCGCAGAAAAGCTCGAAGCAATGTCTCTAGCCCTGCTGGCATCAGGTGAACAGTAGGCTTCTGAAAAAAAACTGATGTATCACAGTTTCTACGATCAGTTAACGCCAATGCCTAGTCGAGCACTTTTAGTTCAGGAACTAGACAAGTACTTTAAAGCTGAAGACTACAATAATAAAAAGTGTAGTCTGGTGTGCATTCATGTGAATAATTTTCATGGCATTAACTACATGCTAGGGCACGAGGTAGGAGACGGTCTGCTAAGTAAAATAACGAATGAGCTCAACATAGAAGTAAAACAATAGCCTATGCCTCTGGCTATTGGTCAAGGACCTCAAAAGGGGGAAGAAAAGTATGTCGCGGCAATTGAAGGCGTATATTTTGCAATTTTTTATCCAAATATTGAGAAGTCTTCACTTACTCGGGTTATCAAACGTCTTATTTACTTTCTAGACAAGCCTGTTAATTTACAGAATATCACGCTTGATATTGGTGGTCATATTGGTGTTTCTAATTGGCCGGTGGATGCAAAAAATGCCGAGAATCTAATACGAAAAGCGATGATGGCCGTACGTGATGCAAAATGGGCAAACACGACTGATTTGGAATATACGCGAAATATTGATAATTATAGTACTAAACGTTTGTCATTAATGGGTGAAATTAAACAAGCCATTGATAACAATGAGCTTGAGGTCTTTTTCATCCCAAGATTGATATTCAAACAGATACTGTTGTCAGTATGGAAGCTTTACTGAGGTGGCGACATCCAACTGGAGGTATGATACAGCCAGGCGATTTTGTCGAACTTGCTGAGGGTACGCGAATTATTCACCCGCTCACGCAATTTGTCTTGGATACCTCAGTACGCCATTGCAGCCAGCTTGTTAGAGAGGGTTTTGATATGACCGTGGCGGTTAATGTCTCTGCTAGAAATCTGGTGCAGGAGGACTTTCATCAATTGGTAATGCGCGTGCTAAGAGAGCATAAGTTTGAACCTGGTAAATTAATTATAGAGGTTCTCGAATCATCCATGATCGAAGATATGGAAAATACTTTAAGTACGCCCAAAAAAAGCTTGAGAGTACGGGGGGCAGAATATCATTGGACGATTTCGGTACAGGCTATTCCTCACTGGCGTATTTAAAAAGGCTACCTGTACACGAAATAAAAGTTGATCGTTCATTTGTGAAAGATATGGAAGCCAATCACGAAGACAGATCGATTATCGAATCAACTTTAGCCATTGCGCATGAGCTGGGTTTACGGGTCGTTGCTGAAGGCGTTGAGCGCAAAAAAAATTTAGATCTGCTAGTGCAAATGGGGTGTGATTTTGCACAAGGCTTTTATTTCTCGCGACCTATGGATATTGATCATCTAAAGATATGGCTTAAAAGCCGCAATAAATATCGGCATTAGCATTGCGCTTGTGTTCCCGTTTTATAGGGTAAAAATACGACACTATCGGCACCTTACTGAAAGGTGCGCTGTGTTATTTTATTTGACGCGATAGCTAAGTATAAAAAGATACAAATTGAGCTTCAGTTCCACAACTCGGTCAGCTAACTAATATAGTATAGGCACCAAGGATTACGTAACCGAGAATTAATATAATTTCTACATAGAAACCATTGCGCCAAATTGTCAGGAGCAGACCCAGGATAAGGTTGGAGAAATCTCCTGTATTACCCCCCACGCTAGAAACCAAAGCCAGAAAGCGCCTTAAGAGTGCTGGTTATTTTGTATTGGAAGCCTCGTGCCAGTAGGTCAATTAATTACTTATTTTCATAGGTGTCGTTTTTAAGTCAATGTATGCCAAGATAAACTGTGAAACGACTCGCATGAATACAATAATCATCAGTTAATTCATGCTAAAAGGCGTATATAAACCTGAAAATATCCCAATATTATTTAGCTTTGTCTTTTAAGAATTAGCTATATGAATTGCCCTAAATAAGAATATCGATTGAAATGGAGTTCAAGTGATAAAGCGGTTATTTAAACGCAGCAAAAAACGACAGGATATGCGCTTTGTTCATCTGGAAGATTATAAAGAAATAGACAATAAAAATGGCAAGCGTGTCGCGTCTGAGTCCAACACCAGTGTCAATACCTTAAACTCCCTTCATACGGGGGTTGGATATTCAGCTAGTTACCGGTCTTCAAATGCTGCTGACGATATTGAGTGGTCAGGTGGACTCGGTACTTATGGGGTTGATTATGAGAATGATGATACGCCAATTATTGTCACACCATCGCATGAACTGAATAAAACGATTCAGCAGCAAGCTTTGGGTAAGAATGTTTCACCAAGCAAAATGAAACCGGACGCAAATTCGAATAAGCACTTACTCAATAGTCTGGGGGTTTTTTCTGATACAAGAATGTACTCTGCACTAATTAAATCTGAGCTTAATAAATTTGATTTAAATATTAGTCATTTTAATCACCCAAAAACCTTTACCCAAAGTAAATATTCATTTTTTGATAATATTTCTGCCTGGATTATTTTCTTATCTGATGATTGTGATAATGACTTTCTGGATCATTTTATTGATCGTTATGTAAACAAACCTACTTTATTTCTATGTCCTCAAACAAACCGGGTAAAAACCTCACAAAAGATAAAACAGTTTGTTTTGGATAGTGACTTAGAAAATAAACTACTAACAGAATCTACCGCTAGTCACTCTCGAATTGTCGACTGTTCACCTTATGTGAAGTTTCTAGTTTAATGATTATGTTGTTGGGTATGATGTGGGGACGCATTTATTTAAAGTCAACCCAATCTTAATTATTGGCATAAAGTAAAACAATGCGTCTCGTTTTATTTTGACATTGAGTTGTTAGAAAGGAATAGGGTGGGCACGCCTAATTAGGTTAATTTCTTTGAGTATTTCATCGGATAAACTTATTGAAACAGAATCAATATTACTTATTAATTGCGCCATTGATGTGGCACCAATCAAGGTAGAGCTAACAAAAGGTCGACTATTAACGAAAGCCAAAGCCATCTGGCAGGGGTCAAGGCCGTAGCGATGCGCTAGATCTATATATTTTTGGGTCGCAGTATTAACTTGTTCGCCGACTCTATGCTCCGGGCGAGTCTCTATTGTTAAACGTGCGCCAGCCGGCCGAGCGCCACCCAGGTATTTTCCACTTAGAATGCCGCGAGTTAAGGGAGACCAAGCAAGCAATCCACAGTTTTCATGTAGGGCTATTTCGCTTAAATCTGGCTCGAATTGACGGCACAATAATGAATATTCATTTTGCACTGAGGCCATACGGGGTAGGTTGTGCTCTTTGCTTAACTGTAACCATTTATTAATTCCCCAGGCTGTTTCATTAGACAAACCGATATGGCGGATTTTACCTTCTTGAATCAAGTTTTGCAGAGTATGTAAAACTTCCAAAAAGTTATCTTCTTCGGCTTTAACGTCAAAATTTGGCGCAAAACTCCATGTTTTACCAAAGTGATAGGAGCCTCTATTTGGCCAATGTAATTGATAAAGGTCGATATAGTCAGTGTTTAATCTAGATAAACTTCCTTCAAGGGCCTCTAGAATATTCTTTTTGTCGATATTATTGTTGCCGCCCCTTAACCACGGAAGTCCAGGTCCTGAAATTTTTGAGGCAAGAATGACTTTATCTCTATTTGACCTTGATGCAAACCAGTTGCCTATAATTGTTTCGGTTGTACCAAATCGATCTTCGCTAGGGGGGATGGCATACATTTCTGCTGTGTCAAAAAAATTGATTCCTCGCTCAAGCGCATAATCCATTTGTTCAAAACCATCAGACTGAGAGTTTTGCCACCCCCAAGTCATGGTTCCTAATCCGATAAGACTGATATCGAGTTCGGTTTGTCCGAGTTTTCGGTATTCCATGTAATATGTCCTGCGCAGAAGGTTGTTGATCCAGTTATTTGATAAGCACTATAAGTTATTCTTGAGTGTAATAGTGCGTAAATCTATAAAATATAAACACTTGCTCGTACGGTGGGATGAATTAATCGCTATTTAATTATTACCAGTAAATAAAAGTATTCTATGACGCTATATTTTGTATGGGTTGTGGCAGGTATAATGTCCTTTTTTTAATTCTCTTTGCTGGAAATAACCATGAATGATGAAATCAATTACAAGAATAACCCCTTACACGGCGTTAGTTTAAAGAACATATTGATTGAAATGGTAGACTATTATGGTTTTGATATTCTCTTTGCTTATTTGAAAATTAATTGTTTTAAAACTAACCCCAGTATCGAATCAAGCGTGAAATTTCTGAAGAAAACAGAGTGGGCACGTGAAAAAGTTGAAGGCTTTTATTTGTATGAATATAAAAGCCTTCCTAGAGCATCATATGAGCAGTTTCAGCTACCCCCTAGAGATCGGATTGTGCCTGAGGATCAAATACCCGGTGAGCCAAAAGCGTTAAATCTGGAAGATGCCGAACGACTTCACGAAAAGCGTGCAAAAAAAGCTGCTGAGCGTGGCCATAGTGCTGGGCGGGGCTCGGGTAAGAAGTATGGTGATAAACGTGGCGGTACTTCTTCTAACTATGGGCGGTCTGACAATTACGGACAGTCTGACAATAGGGGGGAGGAAAAGGTGCGTGAGAGTGACAGTGCATCGTCAGATGCTTCTGGTGGAAACGCTTCTGATCCATGGGCTAAGTGGCGATAATTCAGCAACTCCCCTAATTATCGAGATGCAAATATAAATAAAAAGTTTCGAATTGGGCGAAGAACGTTTCCTATTTAACAGTGAAATTAATTGGTATGTTTAATGAAAGTAAGAAGCCGTACTTTTCTGGCTAAAATTTTCAGCCGCATTTTATTGATATTTATTGTGTTGAGCACATCAGCTGGTTTTTTAGTCTCTGCATTTGCAAACAGCGGCGAGCCTTATCAAACTGAGTTGCCAGATGCCTTAAATAATGCCGGTTGGGATTTAATGCTGAATCACGATGGTGTCGAAGTTTATACCCGTGATTGGCCAGGCAGCGACTTTGTTGCTGTAAAAGGCGTTCAAACGATTAATTCATCGCTTTCGAATATCTTGGCTAATTATGCAGATGTGGCGTCATTTCCTGAGTGGGTTAAAGATATGGTGGAGGCACGCTTAGTGGAACCGTTAGATCAGTTCCGTTCGCGTAAAGTCTATATGCGGATGGGGCTACCTTGGCCCTTACGTGACCGGGATATGATCATCGGTCAGACATTTAGCCAAAATATCCAATCTAAAGTCGTGCATGTAAAAGAATGGTATGAAGGTGAAACGTTTCCGCCGGTAGAAGGTGTAATACGTATGCCACGACTTAATTCTGAATTACTGCTCATACCTGTGGGCAAAAATAGAACAAAATTGATCTATCAGGGTCATAATGATCCCGGAGGCTTTATTCCATCGTTTTTGGTTAACTGGATGATCGAAGACGTATTCTTTGATTCGATGCTGAACATGCGGGTACGTTTTGAATCTATTGAGTATCAGAAAAACCTTGATTGGGTTAGTGATTTCTAATTAATAAAGAAATGCCTTCTAAGGCTGATTATTCACAATAAAGCGACTATTTGCGTGCGCCTCAAATAACGATCGCATGATTATTCATGCTAAAGTGCGCATTTTCTTGCTCCTCCAATTTAATGACGAAAGCCACTTATGTTAAGAATTAATGAACTCAAACTTCCACTCCATCATACCAGTGATGACCTTCGCTCAGCTATTATCAAGCAGCTGTCAATTTCAGGAGAAGATATAGTCGATTTTACTATTTTTAAGCGAAGTTATGATGCACGAAAGAAAAATAGTATTTTATTAATTTACCAGCTCGATGTAACGCTAAAAAAAGCAGCAGAACAACGAGTCTTAGCAGCATTTGAGAAACAAAATTTCGTTAGGCCAAGCCCAGACACTAGTTACAATTTTGTTGCTAAAGCAAATGATGATTTTCCCAATCCACAGCAGCAGCGTCCAATTATTATAGGTTTTGGTCCGTGTGGTATGTTGGCAGCATTAGTTTTAGCGCAAATGGGGCTCAAGCCTATTGTCTTAGAGCGTGGTCAGGATGTACGTCAGCGAACTAAAGATACCTGGGGGTTGTGGCGGGAACGAAAATTAAATACTGAATCAAATGTACAGTTTGGAGAAGGTGGGGCGGGAACTTTTTCAGATGGGAAATTATATAGTCAAGTTAAAGATAAGCGACATTTAGGGCGCAAGGTTCTCAATGAGTTTGTGATTGCCGGCGCGCCAGAAGAAATTCTATATATTAGTAAACCTCACATCGGTACTTTTAAACTGGTTAAAATGGTTGAGAATATGCGTGCTGAAATTACTCGTTTAGGTGGGGAGGTTCGTTTCAATCAGAGAGTTGAAGTGGTTCATCGAGATGTGTCAGTCGATACCCAAGGGCAGGGTCAGAACTTGGATGCTGGGCAAGGCCAAATTACAGGTGTAACCTTGAAAGACGGCGAAAAGATTCTGAGTCGTCATGTTATTTTAGCAATAGGGCACAGCGCACGGGATAGTTTTCAAATGCTTCTGGATCAGGGGGTTTATATTGAAGCTAAGCCATTCTCGATTGGTTTTCGAATTGAACACCCACAATCGGTAATTGATGCTGCACGATTTGGTAAAGAAGCTGGCAATCCTGTTCTCGGTGCCGCAGATTATAAACTTGTGCATCATTGTAAAGATGGTCGTAGTGTATACAGCTTTTGTATGTGTCCCGGTGGTACGGTGGTCGCAGCGACCTCTGAAGAGGGTGCTGTGGTGACGAATGGCATGTCGCAGTATTCTCGTAATGAGCGCAATGCCAATGCCGCTATAGTGGTGGGTATAGAGCCCGAGAAAGATTATCCAGAGCATGTGTTAGCTGGAATAGATTTACAAAGAAAGCTAGAAAAGCTAGCTTATGAATTAGGCGGTAAGGACTACAGTGCGCCTGCTCAGTTGGTTGGTGATTTCTTACGTAATAAGCCGTCTAACGAGCTTGCTAGTGTCAAACCTTCGTATCAGCCTGGTATTCAGCTTGGCGATCTGTCTAAAGCTTTGCCAGCTTTTGCTATTCGCGCTATTCGTGAAGCTATACCAGCCTTTAATAAAAAAATTAAAGGCTTTTCAATGGATGACGCTCTATTAACTGGGGTTGAAACGCGGACTTCTTCACCTGTTTGTATTAAGCGTGATAAGAGCTACCAGAATATTAATACCTTGGGTTTATTTCCCGCAGGCGAGGGGGCTGGTTATGCGGGAGGGATTTTATCTGCCGCTATTGATGGCATAAAAGTCGCTGAAGCAGTTGCAGTGGACATACTGAAAGTAGGGTAGGTCAAACTGTGCTCTTGCTCCCATGCTTGCAGGCCATTTTATATGAAGCTTTAGATCATGGCTCAAATAAGTTGAGGGAAGTAATTGCTGTGGGAGTTTTAAGTTTATAGCTTCGTGACAGTTAAAAGCTACGCAATAAGCTTCGGGTGCAGGGAATAACGCACAAATGTGGTGGCTTTGTATTAGACTATTAATAAGGCTTTCTACTTTTGTCGTTTTTTACAAGATAGCGAGGTCTCATGAACTTAATACAAACCATGGGTATTGCATCCAGCTTAGCCGGCAATCATGACGGTTGTAGGGAAGGGCCTGTTAGGCTTCGTGACTCAAAATATATTCAGACTAACCTTGAAGGTAGTGGCGTAAAGCTTAGATGGTTCCCCTTATTAGAAGCTGATTCTTCTCTTTCAAATGATCTGGCTATTCAGAAGTTATGTGCACAAGCTGCATCTGCTTCATCTTCCTTCGTTCAATCTAAACAGCCATTTATATTTTTTGCCGGTGAGCATGCCTATGCGATGGGAATTTGGCGTGGCGTTATGTCGGCATTAAAACCAAAGAGGCTGGGCTTAATTTGGATTGACGCGCATATGGATGCACACACATTTGTGAGCTCTCCTTCAGGAAATGTTCATGGCATGCCTGTCTCTGCATTGCTAGGTAAGGGAGATAAAAGACTAAGCAAAATATATGGTGAAGGGCCATATATAGGTGCGCGCAACTTAGCGCTTATGGGCATAAGAAGTTTTGAAAGAGGCGAATCAGCATTACTTAAGGGTTTGGGTATACATAATATAGAAATGAAAGACATAAGCCCTTCAAACTTACGTGGGGTCTTAAGTGGTTTAAAGGAGTACGTGCTTCAATACTCAGACTATTTTGCTTTTAGTTTAGATATAGATGCGATAGATCCTAAAGATGCGCCAGGTGTTGGTGTGCCAGAACCTGGTGGCTTATGTGGAAAGTCATTGTGTAAGGCTTTAAGGCAATTCAATAATGACCCTTTAATGTTGGGTGTTGAAATAGCTGAGTTCTCTCCACAATTTGATAAAGATGATAAAACGCTTCGTTTAATATCTGAATTGATTATTTCACTGTATGGGGAGCTTTAGAAGGGTGCGGCTATTAACCAGTAAAAACAGCCTTTCCTAACATAAATAGGCTTTATTTTATTTAAGCTGTTGACCTTAAGTCGGGGTTGTATATAATGCGCCCCTCTTCTGAAGGAGGCGCCGAAAAAGACGCTCACTACGGAAGAGAGTAAAAGCAGGATTTGTTTTTTAAAACAAATAGTTAGCTTTTATGTTGATCGA
>Ga0209290_1001001_pt1 | contig 15722 bp, 10 predicted proteins | sample EN1Hudsemesocosm_2_FD_184632 | JGI IMG/M metagenome (GOLD analysis project Ga0209290, IMG submission 184632) | Methane-oxidizing microbial communities from mesocosms in the Hudson Canyon - EN10B Hudson Canyon (SPAdes) (version 2) | ecosystem: Environmental > Aquatic > Marine > Cold seeps... | reverse complement strand
AGCACTACATTTAAGCACTACATTTAAGCACTACATTTAAGCACTACATTTAAGCACTACATTTGCTTTACCTGCCAGATAGCGTTCACGAAAAACTTGAAAATAGCCCTCTAGCGCTGTTGCTGCTTCAAGGTCGCCTTGTAGTTTTAAAACGGCCACGCCCACCTCTGCCGTACACAGTTGATGCAAATGCGCCGCCTCACGAAGCTGATAAGCCGAAGCCTCTTCAGGTTGGAGGCCTAAAACGGGTAAGCATTGCAGATAAGTGCTACGAAACATTTTTTTTGCCTCTCGCCACGTACCATCCAACACGATATATAAAGGTTTTCTACCCAGTTTAATCGCCTCAAGTTGAGATGGATGCTGAAGGCATTGTTCAGCTTGAGCGTACTCATGCGGAAAGACCAACACAGGCAAGTAATTCGGGTCCTCAAGTAAAGATTTTAATCCTGGCTCTATCTCTGTTCGCTGCCATTGAAAGGCATAATTGTCGACCACAACATCAGCAATCAAGCGGCCAGTATTGCTTGGTTTAAAAACCTCACCTCTATAAAAGATAAAGCAGAAAGCACACTGCGTTTCGACGACAGGTCGTAGTGAACAGATGCAATGATGCTCGACTAACAGACAAGACTGGCAGCGTTTCATTTTGCTGCCTCTCGCGACAAACGGTTTACTTACATTAGATAGTTCTCTATCACGCAATGCCACAACAGAATTAATAAACATTTTTTTAAACCAGCAGTATCTTAGCGCGACATTCTAAACTCAGTGAGGATAATCTCAAAGAAAAAGAGGAATAAAGGAAGGAATAAAAAAAAGGGGATCACTAAACTTTCGGCCCCCTTAATTCTCGTAACATCAGAATATTGAATTAACTAGATTTTTTTATATGGGCCTCAGTTTTAATATGCCCTTCAAACTTAGCGGCAATATAGAACAAGGCAATACCGACTGCAAAAACAGTCACCCATAGAACGGCACTTTCAACAAGCATCATCATAAAACTACCTCTCTCATATATTTTCACATATATTACGGTTTAGGATTTAAGTCTACGCAGGTCATTCCGGGTCAGTTTTGTTGTGACATTCCAGTCATATAAACGGTATGCGTTTGTCTTAATTTGTCCTTTTAAATCTGGACGATATTTCAATATAAATGCTTCTACTCCTCCCATTTCATCAAAATCTTCTTCAAACCATTTGAATATCTTCGATACATAGATTTTCTTACCTTTTTGATACACCCCTTTTTGATCATTAATAAACTGTTGAGTTTGATCATTCAATTGTTCATAGATAATGCCTTCACGATATGCCTCGAGTCTTAAGTTTGGACAGCTAATTGAGGCGCAATTAATGGCAAAATGAACTCTGGGTTCTCCCATTTCCCTTAAAACTGCATGCTCTAATTCTCTAAGGGTTATATCATTACCGCCAATAACACCGGCATGATGAGTCCACACCGGCGAAAAAATATTCCCTAAGTCTTTCAAGCGTTTGATTGGCCAGTGTCTTGAAACCATATCCATCGCTAGGATATTGTAGGCATTAATATAAAATGCCAACTTTTGCTCTATTGTCTTAAGGTTATCAAGCGGATATTCAGCAATGCTCGTTAATAAGGTTTGAAAACGCTGATCACTTTTAATTCTTTCAAAATCAACCAAGGTGACGTTTTGACCCTTTAACACGCCTGCTTTTGCATAATCTTTCAAAATAGCGTCATATAAATCCCAATCGATCGCCATACTTTGCTTAATTTGATCATTCAAACTTATATTTGTTTCAGCTTCTCTAATAATGCTTTCAACATCTATTGCAGTCTCTGCCTTCGCAAGATACAAAGCCGTTTGACTTGAGTTTTTATTTTCAGTCAGTTGACTCTGAGCATGAGAAAAATGAAATGGAGTAAGAACAATAGCTGCGATAACCGCTAAGATTCGCAGGAGTGATTGTTTGTGTAAGCTACGACTTAGCTGACCTTGCGTAATATAATGCTGGTCAACCAGAATTTGACCAAGAGGGCGCCTATCCTGTTGATGAACAACGTCATCAAGTTGGCCTTGTGTGATTAGGCCTTTTTTGACAAGCAGACAGCCTAAACGTGTATTTTCTTTAGGGTACTGAAAGGAAAACATAAAGCCCCCTCTGACTTTTTGATAATATACCCTTTAAGAGTAGTTCAAAAAATGTTCAACTTCCTCTGATTTATTGTAGTTAAAAGTAAATTAGTGTGTGCTGGAAAAAAGGGGATATTTTAGGTCCCCTATTTTTGAGCTATTTAAAATAATTAAGTTGAGCTTTTCAAGATAATTATCTTGAGCTATTTAAAATGCTTACGCTGGCGTTTTATACTTCTTTTTCTTAACTAGAGAATCTACGGCCATTTCATTTATGGCATATTTCTCTAAACCTGCAAGGTGCGTTTTACCAAAATAGTTTTTCCAGTTAATTAACTTTGCATCTACCGCAAACTCACCATCAATATCCTCACCTAGCTCTGCCGCTAAGGCTAATAATTTACCATTATGGAAACGGTATTTTGGGAAACCATAAAAAGAGAATGTGGTCGACAGGTTTAATGCTGTATCGATATTTTTATGCATTTTATTTTTATTCTCACGCTTTCCTAATAGCGATTTCACATCATGCAAGAGACCTAATGGCATTTGTGCGGCTTTCATAGCGGTTTCAAAAACCGATTTAGACACAAAGGTGAATTCCTTTGCTGGCTTTTTCATTTTGAACAATTTTGGGTAGGCTTTGTAATTAGTTTGAGCTTCTTCTACCATAGCCCGTTTTAACTCACCAATAGTAACGGGGTTTGAGCCACTACTGCAGCACTGGTAAATATTCGTTTCGCCGGGCGATAAGAAGACTTTTGCCATTGATAGAATAATACTGTTAGCGACTAAATCGACAGGAATAATATCCATCACGCCATGCGCGTTAGCTGGGAAATAAGCAATTTTCTTTCGGGCATAAGCAAAGACAATGGCATCTGCGACTTTTATGCCCTCTATCCAACCAGGTACGGGCCCCAACAAAGTGCTTTCAATAATTGCTGGACGCACTATTGCGAGCGATTTTTTATCCAGCTTTTCAATTAAGAGCTGTTCCCCCATCCACTTGGTAAACGTATAGGTATCATTCCAACCATAAGAATTGGACTGAGTTATACCTAAGTCAACCAATGCACGCTCTTGATCAGCTTTACTATCAGAGGGAACACGCGTGTACGAAATCTTATCTTTTAGCCTGTGGATCAGGCCCTCAATAAGAAAATTACCCTTCTCATTTCGTCTAATCTTTCGGTGAAAAGGTGCTTTTGTTTCTTCGTAAATATCACCCTTGTTAAAACCATTCACATAACAAGTTGAAACGTGGACAACAGGAATGTCATTTCCGCGTTTTGACAATTCAATAATATTATAGAGGCTCAGAGTATTTATTTTTAACGCTCGATCAAGCGCTTCACGGAAGTTAACACTCGCGGCAGAGTTAACGATCAAATCAATATTTTGTGCTAAAGCAGTAAATTCATCCGTATCTAAACCAAACTCTGTTTGAGTTAGTTCACCGGTTATAACGTTCAGTTTCGTTTCACAAAATTGCTTGAACGCAGGTTCATCCGAGCTTTTGAGTTGATCAAAAATGGAGGAGCTTAATATCTCTTTTTCAAAACGTTCTTGACCCGTTTGGTACTGTGAATTGCCTCTAATCAGAATATTTATGCTGGCAACATCCGGCATAGATCTAATAAGTTTTTCAAGTAAGACCTTTCCCAAAAAACCAGTACACCCAGTTATAAGAATATTTTTGCCTTTTAGTGTTTCTTTCACCAATGATTGTTGTTTTTTCATCGCTTACCTGCTGATTATTTTTTTTGTTGGGTATAAAACAAGACTGCACATTTTCTATATGCTCTTAATAAGCACTCGTTTTCCAAACAAAGTAGTGGTGTAAATTCTTTGTACCCGACTTAAGCTTGTTATCAACTTAAGAATATTGAAACAATACGTGAAAAACTAAAGGGAATTCATACTGGATATAGCAGTATGTGATATATTTCGCATTAATTATTCTTATTAGAGTATAAGCACTAATTTTATCATCTGGAAACTAGGCTTAGGATGAATAAATTTAAGCGCAATTTGAAGACGAGCCTAATGACGAGACATACGCCACTTCATTAGGTTTATTAAACATTAACTGTATCGGATCGATACCCGGCCTTACAGTTTTAAATTTTGGTTTAGACCTAAGCGGACAAAATCACTTAGACGCTTTTGTCCACGAGCAAGTCACTCACCTGAGCTAGTTAGATGTTGATAATTTAGCCATCCATGACTTTGAGAAAGCGCGAATTCTTGAACAAAAGTGATCATTCATTTTTATCATTTAAGAGCAACATCAACCCAAGTTAAGGACGATAGGACACTCCCCTGATATAAGAGATAGACAATTGCGACAAGAATGCCAACAATTGCAATCATCAGTTAGATCAGAGTAAAACCTTTGTACTGCTTTAAAGTGACAATCATTGCTCGGTTTTTCATTTAGTTGTTTTCTCGCCAATAAGACTTGGTTAGTTCGCCGTCACCATTTAGAAGGTCGCCAAAGCATTCTGTTGCTACACATAACACCTTGGTTGTTTGTCCTTCGATATTTTCACCCTCATCATTGGTAGATTGTGTATAAACAATGTTTGCTGGCGCCGGCAAGCCAGTTTGAGCAAGTTCAACATTCACGTCATCGCCATCAATATCACCGTCGCCATCTAGATCGGCTCCGGCGCTTCCATCAAGTATGTCCAGTATATATAAACGCGCTATACCGAGGTTTAATTCACAGTCTGTTCCAGTAGAGGTGAAATCGGGTGTAAAGCTGGTAAATATGACTTTGCCGCCAAAGGTGGTTGAACCATTAATGACTTTTTCACCGTTATCACTGTCGGTGCCAGATAACCTAATGTACCAGCCAGACGCACTGTCAAGTGATACTTGAGCCGTAGACTGCTCGGTAGTAGATCCTGTCTGAAGCAGGTTTTCGGAGGCGTCATAAAGGTCACTTTCCACACGTGCTGTATAGTTTATATTGCCATCAGAATCCTTGGGGGCCTCGTAGGGAGAATATTCTTTCTTGACGTAAAATCGATTGAGTGTTTCTTGGTCCAACGGATTATCTCGTGTGCCAGAGCCTATTGAAACTAAGAAGTAAGGTGCCTCGCCTCGCGGGGTAAATAATGATACGTCCGGCTGACCGAAGAACTTGCGGTTGTTTGTCTGATCGGTTCCATTAATATCAAGCACCTTGCCCCCTGTTGCTAAGCTTGCTACCCCCGTATTGTCATTGTCTATATCGAAACGCCACACTTCGCCGCCCATGGTTGCCGCGAATACGACGTCAGTCAGTCCATCGTTGCTTAGATCACCGACCGTTACGTTTGCAGGAATACTGTATTGCATATCTGATAAGGTCAAATCGTCCGATTCATTAGGGCCCGCAGACCACAATAGTTGTCCTGACGAAGCGTCAACCATAAAAAGTGAGCGGCCAATGTCATCGACCTGTGGTGTTGTAGCCTCATCCTGGTCTTCATCATAACCGCCGCCAAAGAACAGCACTTGTGTGGTGCTTCCGTCGATGCTGACGTTACCTAATGCGGGTTTACTCCAACTTTGTCCCAGTTCAGCAAAGTCGCCGCTACCGCCCTCGATGCGCCACATCAATTCCGGGTTGCTTCGATCGGTAACGTCAAGTGCGTAATAGTTGCTTCCGCCACGGCGCATACCCACGTACAGATAAAGCCCTTCACCCGCATCAAGGGTGGTAGTGCCGTCGTTGGCGCTACTATAAATAAAGCCGTTATTATTTAGGTCATTTTTCCAAAGAGTGATTTCGCCGTCCAATCCATAGGTTTTAATGCCCGCAGTGTCATCAAAGTAGGATTCTAAATTGGGCAACAAGGCCTGTGGAATAAAGGCAAATTCTTCTGCTCCGGTTTCGCCATCAATAGCATGCAGAAAACCTTCATTGGTGCCGAAGAAAATGGTAGCGTCTTCTATGCCATCTATGCCTGCACCATAGATTGCAACGGTAGGGCGAGAGTGTAGCGGGTCGCCAATAAATGTTTTCTCTGTGCTGCCATCATCTTCGTAACCGAGTGCCCAATTGATGAGATCTGTTCGACCTGTCGCCGAACTTACGCCGAGCATGGCTTGCGTCAATGCCGTATTGCTATCGAGTACTGTATAGTTGCTCTGATCCAAGTTAACAGAACTGGTCGGTGCGCTCGCGCCAGTGTATGTATATACGGTTCGAGGCGCCGTTTGTTCATTCCGTGCGCCGCCCGATGACGTTGTTTTACCGTCAATTGAGTCCGACCAGTAGCTATGTGCGGTATCCTTAAAATAGCCAGTGCTTGAATTGATTGCTTGATCGCCATTCTGGTCAAGGATCTCGCCCGCATCATTTATTGTGTACTTTTTGATATTCCCGTCCCAGCGCGCGTCCGACTCGGGGCTAAACATCGCATAGTAAACTTGGTCACTATGCTGCAACCGGTTAAAGGCATTGACTGAGACGGCAGGCGACATAAATGTGGTATCTGAGGCCAAGACCCGCAAAATTATATTGCTCAGCGTTTCGCTTAATTCGCTATAGCTACTGGATTGGTAATAGTTACCGTTGCCTGCTTCTGCCGCATCTGCCAATACATCAATGTCACTATTGAAACCAATGGTATACAGCGTGGCATATTGATCTCCCGTTAAACTGGATAAGTCGTTATTTGCAAGAAAGCTGGCTACGTCGACTAAGCAGCTACTGGTATCAGGAGAGGTATCTGAGCTTTGTGTCCGATCGGCCGGGCAGTCATAGATCGATCCAAGGTAGGAACCAAGACTGTCGTCAGCATTAAGGTAGGTCTGAATGCCATCATTATTGTTGAAGTCACTATAGGGCTGACCATCAGACAACAAGATGATGTTGTTAGTCGCTTGGCAGGAATCAGTAATGGGTGAATTATAGTTAGTGCCATCTTTAGCATCATCAACACTACTGGAGCCAAAGTCTGGCGACTCACCTTTTAGATAACGACCAGCCTCATACAGTGTTTCAGCTAAAGGTGTATGGCCATCATGGTCAATAGAATCAACAACCGCAGTCAGCAGGTCTTTGTTGCTTGAACCTGTCGTTGTATCTGTGGCATCAATATCCACGACTTCTTTGCGAACATATCCTCCTTCTGTTCCCCCTTCAATAAAAGTCATAATGCCAAGATTGATACCACTAATAGAGGTAATCAGGTTGTTAGCCACATCTTTAACGACCTGCAAGCGCTCTTGGTCTGTGGTGACCGTTTCACAGGTTTCTGTAGTGCCGGTAACCGTTGTTACCGTGCCGTCATCTGCGTTGACCAAGGTTTGGTAATTTAATTTGTTACCGGAGTACAATGAATAGGTATCTCTATTGTCCCAGTCAGCGTATTTTTTACTTGAATCTGTCGTCCAGGGGTCGCTTTGATTATTTCTTTTGTCCGTGTATGTTGCTGTAGACGCATCGCTTTCACCGTGAGTACCTTCATCAAGTAAACACTCGACCTGGGTACCGCTATTGGTTCCATTGGGGAGCGATCGCCATTTCCATTTACTGCTCGAATAAGTATAAGCAATAAGTTTATGTCCAGTTGCTTCACCTGCTGAGTCAATAGCAGTATTGGCTAAATCACAATAGCTATCAGCAATCAGAAATGAACCACTGGGCTCCCCTTCTGAGGTCGGCAGCGGATCACTAGAATCATAAAAATAAATCCGGTCACTGTCGTAATTTCCCGGGTAATCATAGTCATTATCGTAACCTGAAACCTCAACGTCTTCTTCTGTTGTACAGACGACGGAGCTAACAGGCACATCAACCGCACTCATACTGCCGGAGCTGTCGATAATAAACAAAACATTGGGGTTGACCTCTGTCGAGCCGGTGGTCGAAGTGATGTACAAGTCAATGTCGTCTGCGAGTGTTGTATTTATACTTGCAGTTATTACCAAGGCAGTGAAACCATATTGATAGCGCTTGGAGAAAGGGAATGTCATGGAAAGTTATCCTTTACTTATAGAGTTGAATGCGACGGATACGTTGATCTATTTTGCGAATAGATATATCTCCATTACGACCTGAGTAGTTCAGTAAGTCTTGTGTTGAGCCCGTTTTATTACTGGGTAGGTATACAAGCGTATCGGTATCGTACAGCCCTTCCATGTAGTCACAGCCTACTTCTGCGCAATCAATAATGACCTTTCCTTTGTTTAGGTCGTCCTTACTAACCAAAACCCGAAACTTTGCACGTTCCAAAAAATGGTGTGTCTTAAAGGTATGTGCCTCACCAATTTGTGGCCGTGAGTACGTGCTAGTACTCGCTATCAATAAGAACATCAACATTGCCATTAAGAAATTTTGTCGGGGCACATTATTCAATTCTTTATTCCTTAATAAGATGAGCTTATTAGTGCATTAGTTTATAAAGTGATATAAGCGGCTGTTAGTCTGAAGGGACAGATATTTCTGTTCCAAGCGCTTGGCGTGCATTAACTTCGTTGCGGCATGAAGTAAAGACTACAGGCTAAATAAGGAGGAAATTAGGAAGGAATGTTGGAGTATGTAAGGAAATGTAAAACTGATTACAAACAAGCTAGGCTGCTCCGCGTTTCGAGGCTCGTTAGATGTAGTCACGCAGACTGGCATCATCGATATAATCCAGTAAAAACATGGTTTTGCCTCTGCTGTGGGGCTCGGCGGATGGCTGAGAATACGGTTTAATAATGAGTACTTAGGGACAAGTACTTAGAGTCTGAATATTATTGAGAATTGGCAGAGAATGATATTCCAAAAGGTCAGATTAAGTACGAGCAAATACACATAAATAGCTATCTAATGAATCGCATATATTTAAGGAATAGACAAGTTAAACAGCTAAGCTAAGGATCACTTTCTAGCATTTTTTTCAATCGTAGATTCCACCACCGCAACTACTCGCCTGTTTTTAGCACGACCAGCAGCATCAGAGTTATCAGCAATAGGCCTTTCTTCACCATAACCAATTGCACTGACTCGATCAGATGATAATTCAAACTCGGTGATTAAGACGTATTTAACTGACTCTGCACGACTTTGCGACAAGGTTTTATTATATTTTGCACGACCCGAATCATCACTATGACCTTCAATAACCACAGAAAGACCATCGAACTGCTTCATGAAGTCTGCCAATTTCTGAACTTCAGCGTAATATTCAACTGACAACTTCGCACTACTTGATTGAAACTTCACATCCATCTGCATAGAAACTGTTTCGGTTAACATAACCGGACAACCTGTTTGGTCAACTTTGAACGCTATGTCAGTACCCGGGCACTGATCACTGCCATCCACAACCCCATCATTATCTGAATCAAGCGGCTCTGGAATTGGTTCTGGCTCTGGAATTGGCTCTGGAATTGGCTCCGGAATTGGCTCCGGAATTGGTTCTGGCTTAGGTTCTGGAATTGGCTCTGGCTCTGGCTCAACAACCTTTGGCACGAAGGGTGTTCTTACGTATCTCTGACCAAATAAATAACCAAGTGATAATCGGGCACCCAAATCGTTGAGTTCATGATCATAACTATGCATAGCTAGTACTTCACCACGCAATATAAAATTAGATTTTAAATAATGTTTTAGCCCCAAACCTACATGAAAAAGCGTCTCACTAATTTTTTCCCCGCCGCCGTTCATTTTTTGATGACCTAAACCGGAGGATAAATACGAACGAGTATTTCCCTCATTTAAATGATACAGCATGCCGAAATATAAACGCTTAGCATCCATTTTGGCAGAATCATCACTTAAGTCAGCTTTATATTTTGAGAACCAAAACTCCCAGGACAAAGCTTTAGTTGAAGGCAGCTCGAAGCCCGCTTCAAAACTAACAGCGTCATCAAGCTCTCTTTCGTCATCAAGAATATAATTTGCCACACCCACATATACTTCTCCATCACGGACAAACTCAGCAAGAGAAGGCATTGAAATACTACAGATGATCAATAGTAAGATCAGTTTATGTTTCATGGTACGGCTATCCTTATGCAAGCCTTCCAGAACAGAACTTAATATATTGAAAGTGGCTATTACATTAAGGGCAAATCATTCAGAAGGCAGTGCCAGTAAACATTATAATGATAATTTTCAGCAATTTTGGGGCGTGAAGTTATCAAGGATAAAGACCAAATACCATTCTATTTTTCATATTTGGAAGGCAGTTGGCGTTTATCCCGGAACTTGATCTAAGCCTTGCGCTTAAGTGATACTTTATACATATCGGTGGACACGATTTATCACTTATTTTTTTTACCGAATTTACGCACTAAGGTATAAAAGACTGGCGTAAGCAATAAGCCAAAAAACGTGACCCCTATCATGCCAGAAAACACAGCGACACCCATTGCATGACGCATCTCAGCACCCGCTCCACTTGAAAGAACCAAGGGCACGACCCCCATAATAAAGGCCAGAGAGGTCATCAAAATCGGACGTAAACGCTGACGACAAGCTTCTAGCACAGCCTCTCTAAGCGATAAGCCATGATCCTCTTTATCTTTGGCAAACTCGACAATTAAGATTGCATTCTTCGCGGCCAAACCGACCAAGACAATGAAGCCTATTTGCGTAAATATATTGTTATCCCCTCCCGCAAGAATGACACCGACCATTGCCGACAATAAGGTCATAGGGACAATAAGGATGATCGCCAAAGGCAAGCCCCAACTCTCATACTGAGCAGCCAAAACAAGAAATACCAATAACACCACCAAGGGGAAAATATACAAGGTGGTATCGCCTGCCAAAATTTGCTGATAGGTCAAATCAGTCCATTCATAAGTCAGCCCGTTCGGTAAAGATTGATCGAGTATGCGCGTTATCGCAGCCTCCGCCTGACCACTACTATAACCCATGGCAGGGCCCGAATTTATATCTGCCGCAGGATAGTTATTATAACGTGTCACCATGTCTGGCCCCGAGGTATGAGAGACCGTTATAAACGAAGCCAAAGGCACCATTTCACCGTTTCGATTACGTACTTTCAGACGTTCTATTTGACTTTCATCAGCTCGAAATGAAGAGTCTGCCTGAAGATTAACCTGGTAAGTTCGACCAAACAAATTAACATCATTCACATAAACAGAGCCCATATAAGCTTGCAAGGTCTGGAAAATATCACTGATGGCAACACCATGAATCTTGGCTTTCTCCCGGTCAACCTCGACACTTATCTGCGGTACATTTGCTTTAAAGAATGAGAAAGTACTCATCGGATTTAACTCAGGAGCGGCATAGGCCTGTCCAAGTACTTTTTGCGTCTCCTCATAAAGTCGTGCATAACCTAGGTTAGCCCGATCTTCAATTTGTAATTTGAAGCCACCAGTCGTCCCCAAGCCCAACACAGGCGGCGGCGGCACCACAGCAACAAAGCCCTCATTGATCACACCAAACTGCATATTAAGCTGACCTGCAATCGCATTCGCAGATAGATCAGGAGACTGCCGCTCTTCAAAAGGCTTGAGCGATACAAAGACAACACCCGAGTTAGAAGCCACGGTGAAGCCGTTTATAGACAAACCTGGGAAAGCAACCGATGAAGCGACACCTGGGTGCGCTAACGCAATTTCAGACATTTTCTGTATCACAGCATCGGTACGATCTAGACCGGAAGCATCAGGCAAACTCGCAAACGCAACCAGATACATCTTATCCTGCTGGGGTACAAAGCCAGTTGGCGTGTTTTGGAACTGATCGTAGGTCAAGGCTATTAAGCCAAAATACAAGACCATGATAATAGATATACCCCGAATCAGACGCTTCAGAATGGCCATATATCCACTTGTTAAACCGACAAAGAATCGGTTAAATGGGGCGAAAATAATGCGTCCAAAAATGAAGTCTAGCAGCTTGCTGAACCAATCCTTTTTTGCATCATGCGGCTTAAGCAAAACAGCCGCCAAAGCGGGACTCAAAGTCAGCGAGTTAAATGTCGAAATGATGGTCGAAATCGCGATAGTCAATGCGAACTGTTTATAGAACTGCCCAGACAAACCGGATATAAAAGCTGTCGGTATAAATACCGCACTTAAGACCAAAGATGTCGCTATAATAGGCCCTGTCACTTCTTTCATCGCCTGTTTAGTGGCATCAATGGAATTTTTTCCTAAAGCGATATTTCTCTCAACGTTCTCAACCACCACTATTGCATCATCAACCACAATACCGATCGCTAACACTAAGCCAAATAACGACAAAGCATTCAGGGAAAAGCCAAACAAATGCATAATAGCAAAGGTACCCACCAAGGATACGGGTACCGCAACTAAAGGAATAATCGAAGCTCGCCAAGTCTGCAAAAAGAGCACAACGACGATAACGACAAGAAGAATCGCCTCTAGCAAGGTTTTGACAACAGCCTCAATGGATCCGCGAACAAAGATAGTTGGATCATAAACAATGTCGTAATCCATGCCATCCGGGAAGCTTTGCTTTAACTCTTCCATACGCGTACGCACATCATCTGACAATTGAATAGCATTCGAACCAGGACTCTGGAATATTGCGACTGCAGCAGCCGGCTTGTTATTCAGCAATGAACGTAATGCATAGGAATTAGAACCCAGCTCAACTCTTGCGACATCTTTCAGTCGCGTGATGGCCCCGCCTTCTCCAACACGAATAATAATATCGTTAAACTCTTCAACATTTTCCAAGCGCCCCTTCACCTTGATTAATAATTGAAAGGGACTAGCCTCCGCGCTTGGAGGCGCGCCAATCGTACCGGCTGCGGCCTGACGATTCTGCTCACGAATAGCGTTAACGATATCGCTTGTCGTTAAATTCAGACTAGCAACTTTCTCAGGATTCAACCAAACGCGCACAGCATAATCACCCGCGCCAAAAACACGCACAGTACCTGCGCCTTCAATTCGCGCTAATTCATCCTTGACCTTCAGGTTGGCAAAGTTAGAAAGATAAAGCATGTCATAACGACTATCCGGAGAGAGTAAATGCACCACCATCGTTAGATTCGGAGAAGACTTCTCAGTTGTCACACCTAAACGTTGTACGTCTTCAGGCAAACGCGGCAAAGCCCTTGCTACCCGATTTTGCACCTGCACCTGGGCATCATCTATATTCGTACCCAAGGCAAACGTCACGGTGATGGCTAAGCTACCATCCGCAGTTGACTGGGAAGACATATACAGCATATTTTCAATGCCATTAATGGCCTGCTCAAGCGGTGCCGCCACCGTTTCTGAAATGACAACCGGGTTCGCGCCAGGATAACTTGCATTAACAACAACTGTTGGTGGCACAACCTCCGGATATTCAGTGATCGGCAACTGGAACATAGCAATCGCGCCAGCCAGAAAGATCATCATGGATAACACCGCCGCAAAAATAGGACGACTGATAAAGTACTGAGAAATACTCATAAGGTCCCCTTAATGCTCAGCCGCAGAATCTGCATTGTTCGAATCAGCAGCTTTCATATCTGCCGCTTCCGTACCTGCATCTTCGCTAGCCGTCTCTTTCCTATCCATAGCAACAGCCTTAACGGGTGCTCCAGGAAAAGCGCGTTGCAAGCCTGAAACAATAATTGTTTCGCCCGCTTGAATTCCTGAATGGATAATACGTAATTCACCTCGTCGCCCGCCTAATTCAACCGGACGATACTCGACGATGTCATTGCCACCCACCACCAGCACATATTTGTTACTCAAGTCCGTGGCAATAGCTTTTTCAGGAATAAGCACAGCATCATATGCTTCGCCAATTTGTAATTTAAGACGTGAGAATAAGCCTGGGGTTAAATCCCCCTTCGCATTATTAAATACAGCACGCATACGAATAGTTCCTGTTGCGGAATCAACCTGATTATCAACAAAGTCGATGCGCCCTTCATATGGGAAGTCAGCCTGATTAGCCAAACCTAGCTGCACTTTGATTATCTGTTTCTTGTAATCAAATCCCTGCGCTGTCAAACGCAGATAGGTTGGCTCATCTACATCAAAATAAGAATGCATAAGCTTAGTGGCGACCAAAGTAGTCAGAACCGTTTGACCTGCTACAACAGAACTACCCACTTCAACTCGAGCGTCAGATACCTGACCTGTAAATTCCGCCTTGACCGAAGTAATCGCATCAAGCACCCTAGATCTCTTGAGGTCTGCCCGCGCACTATCCGCCTGGGCCCTTGCCTGGGTCAACTGAGTACGCCTGTTATCCAATTGCTCTTGGGAAATCGCATTTGTAGTACGCAGACTATCAGCACGTTTTAGACCACGCTCGGTTAATTCAATTTCAGCTTCTGCTCGTTTCACTTCAGCCTTTAAACGCTCGACATCTGCACGAATAGTTCGATAATCAATTTGAAACAATAAATCGCCTTTTTTGACCTGCGCACCGTCATCAAAGCCGACTTCAACAACATAACCAGAAGTACGCGGCATCACCACAATACTCTTCGAGGCTTGCATACGCCCGGTGAAAGCTTTCCAATCACTGACCGTTTGACTCGTTACATTAATCACATCAACCTGAGGTGGTGGCCGTTTTTGAGGTGCTGCCTGCTGCGACTCCTGTTGACCACAAGCAAGCAGAAAAAAACAAACCGTAATTAATGATATCAACCTACTCGCTGAAGTACTAAATGTTGTATTGATTTTACTCATTCGATTTCCCATGAACGCTAGCTATGCATGTGTTATAAAATTTTAGGGCTAGATAGTACCAACTTCATTCTACTAATCCAGTAAAGTGTTAGAATAAGGCAAATCAGAAAACATAATTCTTTAAATAGAACAATACCTCCTGCCACGCACCTAGGTTCCCATGGAATATTCAGACGACACCGTATCCGATAATACCCTACCCGAAAAAACAGTAAGTGAACAACTCGATATCATCTATCAAGACGCCTTTATCATCGCCATTCATAAACCAGCCGGATTACTCGTTCATAAAAGCCCAATCGATAAGCATGAAACTCGCTTTGCCATGAAAATATTACGCGACCAGATTGGTCAGTGGGTCTACCCCGTCCACCGCCTGGACAAGCCTACTTCAGGCCTATTATTATTTGCACTTCACCCTGATATTGCGTCTCAAGTAAGTCAGCAATTTGAGCACCATCTCATCCAAAAAGAGTATCAAGCTATTGTTAGAGGCTACGCACCAGACGAAGGTTGCATCAACCATGCATTAAAAGAAATTGCCGTCTTTAAACACTTACAGAAAAAGATTGAACAAAAAGCGGCTAAAGAAGCCGTAACAGACTTTCAGCGCCTACAAACGTTTGAGTTACCTTATTCTGATGGACGCTTTGACAGTAGCCGCTATTCACTTATTAAACTTCAGCCGAAGACAGGACGAAAGCACCAGATAAGAAGACACCTAAAGCACATCAGTCACCCGATTATAGGCGATGTAAAATATGGCAAAGGCGAGCATAACCGCCTATTTAATGAACACCTATCCAGCCATCGCTTATTATTAGCGGCGACCAAGATATCACTAACTCATCCAACAACGGATGAGATATTAACGCTTGAATGCCCTCTGGAAACGAGCTTTAAAAACACCCTACTAGCTTTAAAGGAATTTGAAACAACCTAAATAATTCACCCGGTTAAC
>Ga0209290_1000997_pt1 | contig 15806 bp, 8 predicted proteins | sample EN1Hudsemesocosm_2_FD_184632 | JGI IMG/M metagenome (GOLD analysis project Ga0209290, IMG submission 184632) | Methane-oxidizing microbial communities from mesocosms in the Hudson Canyon - EN10B Hudson Canyon (SPAdes) (version 2) | ecosystem: Environmental > Aquatic > Marine > Cold seeps | place... | reverse complement strand
ACCGGAAATCGGCTTGCTTTAACTCCATACCACTCGTTCTATAGGAAAGAGAAGTCAAAATAATTAGGCCATATTGGCCCTAATATTCAGAGTCTACTTTGTGATATCAACAGGCAAGATTGTGCCATTAGCGGACATAGGGTAGTTAATTTTTCAATGCTCTGAATCAGCTAGCGAGCTAGAATTCAGATATCAAACAATGCCTGCTTAACTACCTATAACAGACGTAAGATTTTCAGCGACTACAGCGTCCGCAAAGAAGAAGTGCAACAATGAAGGCTTGAGCATCGCAGAGCCGTCCAAAGTAGACTTTAGGAATGCAAAAGAAAAGGCTGTTTAAAGAGCTATTTCCTTTAACCTTTTTAATGCGAATCTACCTCTTTCTGCCACTGCTGATGACTTATCGACGCTGAATTCGTTCGCGAACCGACGTGATTCATCTCCCATGCTTTCGAGTTCACGGATTAGAAACTCAGCTGCCACACGCCTGACGACGGATGATGTATCTTTTGAAGAGTCACCTAGAAGTTCCTTGAATCTTTTTTCTACCGTTATTTGTCTCTCGCCAATAATTGGTCTAACTCGCCCTTCACAATATCTTATATCGGTCCATTCGAACTTTCGGCCCTCTAGCCATGTCACACGCCTCTCAAATTGGCAGCGGTAAGCTCTGGCTCTTACTGAAGGTTGAATTGCATTCGATGCAATTTCATCAAGACAGCCATCTAAGACGGGTGTTCGAGAAATTTGAGACATTAAGTAAGACATAGGACCGGAACTCGATTTTACAATTTTCGTTTTTAGTTCATATCCTATCTCTGCTCTAGAAATTATAGCAAGCAGGACATCTTTATCCTCTTGTTGAATCCTTCCCCAAGAATTCCAATTTGGCAGAACTACGCTTAGTGCATCAGCCACATCGAGAGGGCTTGATTTCTGTACAATTAAGGGGAGCTTTTCTCTGGCAGCTTCTCTAACTTGCGGAACCCAGTCGTTAAGCCTACGAAGTGCTAAGGCGAAAAAGAAGCTGTTAGGAGCACCTCCAATTAATGTTCGAAGTGTCTTTTCTCGTTTATATCCATCCCAACTGATCAAATCTAACCAGGTTAAAATCTGAGATGGCTTATTCCAAAACTTCCAATTGGCCTTAACTCTAGAATCTAAGGCATTATCAAATTCTGAACGAAGGAGCCTTTCCCAATATTCGAAGTTAGCCAACGGCAGTATGTTGGTAGCTTCTACCAAATCGGACATGTCAGCGACAACTTTTCCTCCTGACCTAATGGATCTGGCAAAATCCCTAACTGATGAAATTACTTGTTGCTCGTGTTCATGCGGGGTTAGCATGATGTGACTGCCTCTAACTTTTGGGTTTAATTAAAGAGTTTTCTAACTACTCAACAGTATCCGATAAAAGTCTGTATCGACGTTCTTCAATTCTAGCCCTATCTTCCAGCCCAGCAGCACGGCACAGGTCAGGTGAAAATATTCTGCTCTCTGGTGTGTATTTTAGTACGTTATCGATGGTTTCCAAGATGGCACTTGGGCTTAAGCCAAGAGGGATGGCAATTCTTCCAGTAACAACGTGCTTTTCTTCACCTTCCTTGTGCTCGTGATCGATGCTCTCGTCGTGCCAACAAGTCGAACACAGACCAGAATAGTTTTCTGTATGTGAGTAAATGACTGCATCTTTTTCTAGTTCGCTACTTATATCGCCAAGTTCACTTCTTTCTTCTTGTGTACCTGCGAAATTATAGAACTGGTATTTGCTCTTTTTAATTGTTGCAAGGTGAGGAAATACGGCAATTTGTTGATCCCCATAGGTGTGATAGGTGATGGGGGCGCCATCAATTAAAATTACATCGCCATAATCAATTCCTAAGTCCTGATAGAGAACACTTCGGATGATACCGTGACATGGGCTTAAACGTTCTATCCAAACAGTCTCTTCCATACCTGGGTCGTCATTTTCTGCGTCTCGCTCAGATAGAGGGCGCTCCGCTAGACGAACCTTACAGGAAGGGTACCCTCCTTCGGGAAGATCAAATCGCCCCATTTCAATTTTCTGACCAATCTCCTTCCAAATGCTGAGGGCTTCCTCTCCTTGCTGAGAACCAGTGGCACATATGCCTAGATTCCACTGATAGCTTTCGCACGCCTCTTCAGCTAATTCCATTGCGTTTTTATTGGCAATTACACCCTCTGAAAAATAGCCCCTGGTTTTGAAAAATAAACCCTGGTTGTAATGAGCCCAAGGAGTATCCGGCAGTAACTCTACTAAGCGTGCATAACTCTTTAGTGCAAGGCTGTCATATTGGCGCCCCATTAGTCGTGCTGTACAGGAGAGACCTTCGATAATAAGAGCTTCTTTTTCACAATTTTTGTTCGTCATAGCTAACCTAGAAAGGTGCTTAATGACTTTTGGAAATAGTGGGTGTTCAGGAGGGGCGTCATTCAAATAATTCATATCCCGGCCAGCTTCCATTGCACTGCCGATTAGAATGACTATATCATCATTATTTATATGCGCTTCGTAAATTGAGGATAATAATTCCAAAGATTGCTCAACAGTTAGATGTCCGTTATAAATGAGGTCAATTAAAGCATCAGCGGCAACCTCATTGGAGGCCTGAGCATCTACTATTGGTTTTAGAATCTTCCATGCTTCATCGCTATCAGAGGCTTCAATGGCAGCATCATGGATTTCCTTTATTTTCTTATCCTTAAGTTTTCTGCTAAACATATTCTTCCAAATCCTAAAACTAATATCAGCTTTCAATTCTCTCAAGAAAGTATACTTTCGACAAACTACAATTTAGTTCAGAGGAGTCTGCTATGTCATAGGTTTATTCGACACCTGCTTATGATCTCACTCGCCGAGATTCTCTGAACTGCGCCAAGCAGGTGTTGGATAAGACGACATTACTGACGATGGTAACTCCTCAATCCAATGGCTAGAAATGGCACGTCCCCGCCTCGTGCCAATAGCTGACATCGGCTAGCTAGATTTTCGACGCTTTAAATCATCTTTGCGAACTAAATTTTCCTAAGTAAAATTGCCCGGTTGATTTCAATAAGTAGACATTATTATGTTGGCGACTAGAGTATTCGCAAGGATATCTCACAAAAACACCTAAGTGAGCGACTTGTGTCGCCGTTGAAAAGAAATCAACTGTGCCGCTATAGAGGGGGAGGGTCTGAACACAACGCAAAGAACAAAAATAGGCGGTTCTCTCTAGGTTGCTTGTTACGAGATTTTACTCTTCCTAAATATACTCAATAGCATTAGCGTAAGTAATAAAAATGGAGATATCCCCCCACCCCCTCCTGAATTGCTACCCATATTGCTTTCAGTCGAGTCACTCACAACTATTGATTTCTCACCGCATAACGACAGAGCTTCGTAATTCACAGGCACATCTATATCGGCTAACAATAAGTCAGTGAACATAGTCATAAATTCTCCCGACATCGAATCATGCCACCAATGGACGCCAGTAATAGTATCTCCTATATTATAGTTCTTTAGAAAACCCTCAAAATGAAAGTATATTCGTTCTTGTCCAACCACCACCACCGTGTACGGTTGGTTATCTCCGTAAAGAGGTGTAATATCCGCCGCGAGATAGTTTGTTGAGTCAAAATTGTAATACGTATCGGCAATTGTATAAGAGATACTCTCCAGCTCAGCATAATACGACACAACTTCTTGGTTCTCGTCAGCGCTACTACTGTCACAACCTACTTCATCCCCATATAAAGTAAAGCCTTCTAAAACTTCATCCACCACAAACGCATAGTTAATTGAATCTCCGGCCTGCAACCCTAATGCGTTTACCGCATCTTTATTTCCATAAACGGCTCTCACACTCCCTTCAAGGGTGTAACGGTTTGGCGATGCAGTTAGGCTTTTCGGCACAATAAGTGAAAACAACAAAATGAGGAAAAGTGATTTTTTCTTAAATAGCATTTTAATTTAATAATACCTACATCGATTTACTATATTAATTTCGTAGATATCTATACCGTACGAAACGCTTTGGGTTCACTCTTTATCTTTATAATTAGGAGATTTCGAAGCGCCTTGTTTAAAGAAAAGAAAGACTATATCAAAACACCAAACAAAGGCACCAACATAAAGGCCTGAAATCCGAACGTATTGAATTAGCTCTTAAAGGCGTCGTTCCTGAGACAGTACATATTTTTTCAAACACAAAGCTATCAGCTTTGCCTATCAACAAGATCACTCACTTTGGCACAAGGTGCCAAAAGCGGACGTCAGATGATTATATTTCTGACGCTTTAAAGACAACTGAGCGAACAAAATTTGCTTGAAAACACTTTCTGGTTAGCAAGCAGAAGCAGACATCATTTTATCGGAGCCTGTCCTGTCAGATACTTTGATTTGAGATAACTCCACGAATTTCGGCTTGCTGCAAAAGCAGGCGTATTCCAGCCAGTTCGTTTAACCACTTGTTGTCCTGCCCTGAAAGCGCAGTATAAATATTCTCATAAAGTGGATTCGATATAGTGCCATCAACTTTAGCAGCTTCAAATTCTACAACTAATTGATTCCATGTAGTTTCGACCATATCGAGTGCCCAGTCTAAAATCTCTATCTCAGCTACACTGGCAGCCTTACGCAGTCTCTCTAATCTCATTTTAAACATATTAATAATACTCGAAGTCACCCTCTCAACTTCTGCATTTGTTTCCTCAACCGCAGAACAGTTAATAATCCCTGATAACTGCATGCAAGAACTCATTGCCTTATCAAAATCATCCGACACTCCTGATGAGTGAAATGGATATTCAATATGTTCTCTCCAATTTTTTTCAAAATCCAGATCAGGCAACACCATATCTTCTGAAACTTGTATTCCAGAAGTCGCTTGCATAGCAAAAGGGGCGAGAACAACACCATCGATAATAGGCACAACCCTGAAAGGCCAGTGTTGTTGAAATATATCTTTCCCAGCCAGAATGGAATCATTTAAATATCCGTTACCCATTTCAAAGTCAGTCATATGTACAAGAACCGCTATTTCTAACGCTGGCCAGTACGGACTGTCACTCTCATCAATTGAACGAGTCCAGCAATTTACTTTGCAGCCGCACACTTCAAGAGCTTTTTCTATTTTTCGAAGCTTGTTCTGTAAGCGTTGATCAGCTTTCAAGCGACAACGCCGTGCGACAAAACTTACTGATTTGTTTAATGGTGCTTTCTTTGCGATTTTGATATTTTCTATGTGGGGCCGTGCAGGTTTATCACTCGCCATCTGATGAAGAATAGCAGATACATCGTTAAGTCGATCGGCCAATGCCTGTAATGCCTTAAATGGCGGTGAAAGAGTAGTCCTCCATATACCGGACTGAAGTTGTTCAAACGCTTGCTCTGCAAGACGCCCTGCGAACACGGCTACTCCTTTCTCGCCGCCCTCAGCTGGAAGTAAGTTTATTCGCGGAACAAGATTACCTAACACTCCAGTCAACAACGCTCCAAGATTATCATCAGTTTCTGACTCTTTAGGTATATCTATCATTGAGGTTACAGAAGGCTTTGGTACAGCGTAAACCAAGGAGTTAGCTTCATCTACAAGCTTGTTAATGCTTGCTACCATAGTACCTGTAATTACTGTTATTTTACCGCAGATCCATTTTTCAGAATAAGAGCGAAATAGTTTTTCTGTTTCTATAACAATAATGCTCATTCGTTGAGTATAATTTGTTAGGCTATTATCTGATGCAAGTATGAGTAGTCTTTGATGAAATGCTTTGTTCCAAGAAACGCGAGATTTTGCAGGAAGATTTTTCCGTGGAATTTTTTTTGTTACGATTGCATTGTCTTTTAGCTTGATTACTCTTCCTTGAGAATCTACTGCATCACATGCCACAGCATTCGAAGATGGAGAAATTGCAACCAATATTTGGCATATACCTACAATCGTCTTATGTGGGTCATTTTGATACTCTTCCGCCAGAAGAAACCAATCTGAACGGACAGTGCGACCATGTTTACCATCTGCCTCAATGATGGGCGCAGATACCCAAGGTATCGTCTTATAAAACAAGGCAAACAATTTTTCTTCCCCACCAAGCTTTTCAACAAGGTCTATAGCTATACTTTGATTCACCGAAAAAGCTGTTGATAGGAGTAGAGAGACGCCCTCAATACTCTGTTCATCTTCGACTGTAAACTGTGGGTTAATGAATATTGGAATGGATTTCCCCCCAACAAAAGGAATAGCTGAAGAGAGCAACTGGTTTGCTTCTTTAACACTTTTACAGGTGGGAGTATTTACTCCTTTTGGCAAGAATTCTAAGCAAGCGCGCCGAAGATCTGATTTACGACTAGCACGAAATGCCTCTACAGCACCCTTCAATGCTGACCATTGCTCTTTCGCAGACATTTCAGGCACATCGGTACTCGGGTCAAAAAACATACCTGCAAGTGACCAGTGACCGCGCGGAACCCCCTGCTGCTCAAGTATCGTCATAAACGAAATAACATAGCGCTCTAAGGTTGCTAGTCCAAGCCCCGTCAAGATGGCGGTCCAAGTAGAATTATTGTCGGAAGAAGCCAGTAACCCAGATAACTTCCTTAATGAATCTTCTTCACTCTGTCCCTCTAAATCATTAAAAATGGATTGAACAACTCGGGGCAAAGTCTCAACATTAACTGCCATTAGCCCTTGCCACATTGAATCAAGGCGTGAATACACTAACTCGTCATGTGCGGCTTTGCTAAGAGCATTTGATCGAAGAGAATGAAGTCCGCCAAGTACTCCTGGTCGCTGCTCGCGAATTAGATGCTCTTCAAGCAACCTCTTGAGCGCGAAACCAAACCGTTCCTTGGGGATATCTAATAATTTAAGTAGCCGAGCGACCTCAACATCACCGCCATGACAGCTGAGTTCTGCCGTACACCTTATAATTGCTAATTCATCAGTTCGATTTTCAATCTCTCTTTGACGTACCTGTTCGGCTATCACAGCAGCTAGCCGTATACCTTGAGTCAATATATGGACATACTCAAGCATCAAACCTTCTGACTGTTCGAATGGTTCTTTCCAGTGCAACCATTCCGTACAATTTTCGCTAGACAGTTTCCTCCATATACTCTCGGCAAGTTTTTCATCAAGTCTTACATGGTAAAAACCTGTATCAGACTGGTTAACAATCAGGTCGATATCTTCTATACGTACAGAGCCAATAACATAAACATCAGGTAGTCCTCTTAGTTCCTGTACTATGAGATCCCACAGGCCGCTGTTGGTTGAACAGACATCATCGAAAGCTATTCCTATAGGTGATAATTTTGTTGGTCTACGCGCTCGCACAAAACGAACTATGGAATCCACATCGTTCACTGTTCCCTTAGAATTAATTAGATACCACCTGAATTCACTAGCGAGTAAACTCGCAGATAGCCACATAAGAGCTGATTTCCCTGCTCCAGATGGGCCCACTATCAGGACATGCCGACGATTTCTAAGACTTTTAGTTACTACCTTTACTTCTTGTGATCGGGGCATTATGTGACCAGCAGCAACGTGCCCCGGTACTGCTTTAACCCCTAGATAGAAACTCGGTTCATGAACTGGCGTTTGAAAATCGATAGATTCTAATACTCTGGAAGCGAAAGCCTCATCAATTGCTGAAGGATCTTCTGCTTCAAGTCGCTCGAATATTCTTCTCTCTACCTCAGTTGTAGATATACGTAATCTCTCGTCATAGGACACAGGTGCATTTTTACGCGAAGTGGTTGCGACCAGCCTATACAAATCGCTTAAAATACCTTCAGATATGATCTCTGCTGTTTTAAGTACTTTAGTCAGCAATGACAGTATCTCGTCCTCTGGTGAGCTGCAGTGAATAACTTTTCTTTGGCTATTATCAAATATCTGCTCTAGGTCTTTAGTCGCCTGTCCAGAAAACGCCTGACTCAAAACAACAACAGAGCTCGTTGGGGCACTAGTGCGCAGCGTCGTAGATCTTTTGTCGATAGATTTGAAAATACTCTCTACTTCACCTTCCGTAAATAAACCGCTGTTTCTAGACTTAACCTGCAGCCAAATCCTCTGCTGAGGTAATTCAATAACACAGTCCTCCAATCCTTCAGGCACAAGATATCCAGAAGGAGCAAGACCAGCCCATTGACGAACCAGAATAAGAGTTGAAATAAGATGTTGATAATCGAAGCCGCCGCCAGCCCATGCACCATGGCGTGATTTGTCCCAAGCATTAGAGAGACTAACGTCTGACTCGTTCTGCGAACAAGAAGCATCATTCATTTTAATTATGCCTAGTTAAAACCTGCTAAAAGGGAGCATACGAAGCTCCGTAATATTCCCTATTCTTGTAAGATAAAAGATATGCGCGTTTTTTTCTAACTGCAATTTTATTTTACGAGTGATGAATAGCTAGAGTGACTTGTCATTGCTTATTTTGACGTCTCAATAACACTAGTAAAGTTAGTATTATGTTTATTGAAAACTTTTAAAACAGCTTGCTCATCTCTCCAAGTTACATACTTTTAAGTAAGGCTTGTTGAATATTTTTCGTTTTTCTATTACAAAATTTGCCACAGAAACTATCACTCTTTAGTCATGTTATTAGATTTGTATGCCCCCAGCACGGAAAGGTTGGAGCGCTGCGATAACGCTGTCCCTGTGACCGCGATAATTAAGCCTCGTTTCTGCACCACTCAAGTAATATAACCAGGTAATCGCTAGAACCCAGTAAACATCCTTGCTAATCATCGTCAATATCATCAAAAATACTTCTGGTGCCGTGCTTTTCCTCAGAGGGAGTTACGGACCCAAAGGAACGGGGGCTGACTTTCGGTTCTGGGGAATCAGATTCCGCAATCCACTCATTTGCTAGCTCTAGCTCGTTCTCAATGATCTTGACTGAATCTTCACTTTCGCTGAATCGATTCTTAAGTATGTTGAGCGATTCGAGCATAGTTTGCATGTGCTCATCCGGTTCCTCAGAAGAATCATAATTGTTCTGAACATTCCTCCGAACATCTGCCAGTTTGGGTAACAAGTCACATCGAACGGTCTCCATAAGTTCATTAAACTCACTGTCAGTAAAAACACTTCTTATACCGGAGTCTTCTAAGGCGTGTAAGTCTTCACCCTCAATGGCATAATTACTGACGGTCTCAATAAATTGCCTTCGATTATCTTCAGGAAAAAGATCAAATTCATGTAAGCGTACAACAAGATCAACTTCAGGTGCAAAGCTTAGACTTGAGCTCGGTTCAGATATACGTAGTAAGATTTCCGAATCTTGCGTGAGATACATCACCAAAAATCCTTTCGAGCAGCGACTAGCAAGGAATCGGTCAAGATCCCATCTTGCGCTCCATGACGAAAGCCATTGCCCCTTGTATTTATTACTCTCCGAGAAATTACTCAGTCGGTCTATCATCATTGAAAATAAAGACTTGGGAACAACAACGGCCTTTTCGATGCCGACAGTGCCGCATGTGACCTGTGATAGTAGGTTTTCAGTAGAGCTTCCACTTAAGAAAATCCCCAGCAAATCAGTATTAAAGGCTAAGGTCGTCGCGTAGGCATCTCCAATAGTCGGGTGTTTAAAACGCCATACTGGCTGGTCATCAGTCTGCACGCGCGTTACTAGACTGCCGTTAAGTGCTGTTAGTGCAGTGATACATTCCCCTAACGTGCTGCCGAGTTGTTCCAATGCCTGAGGCTCAGAATTCTGTAGAGAGATAGGACTTTCGAGATGGTCTTTTCTCATGTAGATCAAGCCGAGCGCTGCCTTATCGTTAACATCCAGGCCTTGGATCACTTCAAGAAGAAGCTGTTCGCGCTTATCTACAAATTGACCCAGATTATATTCACTCAAATAGAGCTTTTTAGTAAATAAAGGGTCCGCGATGCGGCGTGCTGTTTCCGGAATGAAGCGCGAATGTGCTGCGATGTACTCGAGATGCGATTTTATCGAAGAGCAAAAGGCAACCTGTTGTTTCCCGAGCTTCAAGTGGTTGTAAAGAATCTGCTGCTTTTCGAAGTCTGACAGATCGTGAACGTCGATCACGACCTGACTTTCACTTATAAGTGGAAAGGCACTTTCTTTAAGGTCGTGACGAGCACGATTATATATGTAATCCCTTGAAGTCATTACAATCTTGACTCCCTGGCGTAACATGGTTTTGATCTGCGCAAGAGAGTGATTCCAGCCATGCGCTAAAGTAGACTCATACTGAGTCACGCCAAATGCGTCATCAACCCAGAAAAATTGTGTGGGCTCTTCCACGTTCCAATGCTCGATGACCTTTCCCGGATCGGCTAGTTTGACTACAGACGAGCCCCACTTGTCTGCAGCTGCCATTGCCAGCATCGATGCAATGGTCGTTTTCCCTGCCGCTGGCTCGCCGATGAGTAACACAAACCCATGTTCATCAAGAGCATCTACAGCTTTTCGGTAGGAGTCCGTAACTACAACCTTAGCTAAGTCTTCCCGTAACGATTCCAGAACTGCACGCGCCTGAGCGTAGGCCCGTTCGTCCAGAATTTGACTAAGATCACCTAAACCATATATACGAGGTACGAGCATCCGGAGCCGCGTGTTTTCTTTGATTTGATCCTCGATCCATGTAGACCCAAGTATCAGTACGTCCTTCGCCCCGGCACTGATCAGCTCTGATTTGATGAGCATTTCTTGCTTAGAGGATACACCGGCATTCGTCATCAAAACATATACATCGCAAAAACCGTCAGCTACAAGCCTACGTACTTTGGGTATTTCATTTGTTATGCCGGACTTCGTGAGATAAAAAGAGGGTCTATTTGAAAACTTGCACTGAATCACAAATTTTCCACTTAGATACACACCTGAGGAAGGTGTCCAACTACCAGCAAAAGCACCATCCCGCCCTGCGTCGTTTGAGTCCAGAAAGGATTGTACCGTTTGCCCAAGCACTTCACGGGTGATGGTAAGGCAAAGCTGCTGGAAGCTATTCCATCCAAGAAGGTGTAAGTCGTACATATAGCTCCAAATCAAAATCAATTAATAGCAGAACTCTGCATTCCCTGCGCCCCTGTAGAGGCTTAACAGTGTATTAAGCTGAATTCGAAATAACTACAAAACAGCACATTTGTTTCATTAAAATTCTTGTTCAAATTAACTTCACAAACTACTGGTTTGATAGTTGATACTCTTTCCTGTCAAGCAATTTAACCTGCCTAACAGTACGGCGATATTTTAAAAACTTATATATGAAGTACCGAGAGACATGATCTTCATGCGTTGAAAGAATAATTTGTCTATCAGAAAACTCATTTCTTAGTAGCTCAACTAACGAAATCATATTAACCTCATCCATTGTTTGCACTGGATCATCAATAAGCAAAGTGCCAAAACCTTGTGCATACACTTTATTTAGCGCTAGATAAAGAGTGATAACCACAGCTGCAATTTGACCTGAGCTCATAGTGTTAATGACATCGTGGTCACTTTTCCAGCTGGAGACAAAACGAATATTTTTTAGTTCATCTCCCCCTGTTTTATCCTTAATAAATATTCCATTTCCAATTCCGGATTGATGAGCCTGAAGTACTTTCCCTGAATAGATATAGAATGGGACTTCTATATCCTTAATGAGAAGTTTTTGATAACGGCTGATTGCGGACTTTAGACTTTTTCGCAACTCAGAAATTGCGACTTTCTTCTGGCCAAATTTAACTATATCAAGCTTAACAGATTGATAAGCCTTAATGTCTTTTGAAATTGACTCAAAAAACAGTTGTTGGATATATCTACACTTTATACTTATTTCTGATGAATTTAGACCACTCAAGAATTTTGAACTAGCATCAAAGTACACCTTAAATACGTTTTCGAAGTTTACTTCCTCGTTTGATTCTTCATAGCCTTCTGGACTTTGTTTAACCTTTTCAAGAATTCTACCCTTAAGAATTGATATACATCTATCAATATCGGCTTCAGTATTATTTTCTGGTTTATAAGTTAATAACAATTCAGAATAGTTTATCTCTTCCTTATCCAACCATAGTTTTAATTTCCCAAAACGTTCGGCCACGTTTTTGGTTCGTTCCAGCTCAAGAATATGCTCTGGTGAAATAGCTATTTTACTAGATAGAAATTGAACGACCTTCTCGGAGAATTCCGGAAGTGTATTTTTCAAGAAGTCAGTTTGAGATTTTTCTAATCGCTGCTCATCATCCGAAAGTATTGATTTTAGAGCTAGTTCCTTTTGGTCTATCGACTGGATCAACTGAGTATGATCATCAAAACTAGTACCGCAAAGAAAACATTCTTTTTCGTCTTTTTGGCTACTAATATGAGCTTTTAACTGACTTCTATAACTAAGTAGTTCGAGCACAAACTTAGAACTTTCTTGATTACGGGCCTTTCCATCAACGATCAGTTTTAGTGTTTTTAGAAACACCTCCCCAAATTCATAGCCTACTAAAGTAAACGCTTCTCCCAAGGTCGGTGATGCAAACAAAACATTAAGTTTATCTACTTTTAGCAATGGCAAAATACTTGTTACTAGATTAACCTTTCTAAGTTGCTCTTTAAATTGATCCAATTCACCAATATACTGTGAATACGCAACAAATGGTTTCAAAACCTCACGCAGCTCAGCAGCTAGAACATGCTTCCTACGCCTTAAGAAGAATTCGCGATGCTTTACTAAACTATCAATGTTATTAAGCTCTAATAGAAAGGTATCTCTCTTTTCAGCAGAAAAAGCCGCAATTTTTTCTCTATCCCACTCAAAGAATGACTCTTTCCACTCTAGTAAAGGCTTAAAACTAAGGCCTGACTCTTGTGCACTTTCAGAAACCTCCAAATTTCCTCTATTTTCTAGAATAGTTTTCTCTCGATCTTTCTCTTTTAGGATTTCATCAATACGTTTTTCTACAAGCGCAACCTTAGTAACTTTCTCTTGCATTTCAGCGGTGTCACCAAAAAGAACTGACAAAGCTTCAGCACGCTCTTTTTCTTTTTTATGTTTCAGAAAATGAGCGGTGTCTTCCTGCTCAACATAGTGAAACAAAGTCAAATCACGCCGAAGATGAGGACTGTTTAACAATCCATTTAAATCAGATTGTTGAATATATTGTCGTTCACCATTTTTTAATAAAACAAGATCCCAAAGGTTTTTGAAGTTACTAATCTTCTTTGCGTTATTCGGTATATCATTTTTTAGCCTTCGTTCGAATTCTATACAGCCATCATCATTTCTTATCTCCAACCTTACAAAGCAATCTGCGTTATTCTTATGTGCAACGACAACATCCGCTGGGTTTTGCTGATTTTCAGTTGAACTGAGTCGCCTTATTTCACCTGTAAGTGCTAATTCTATTGCATCATATATTGTTGTTTTACCATGTCCGTTTGGTCCATCAAATACAACCAGTTCATTACCATTAAAGTTAATTGTGAACTTTTCACCAAACAATTTGAAGTTATTGAACGTAAGCTTCTCCAGCTGATACAAATGACTCATAACTCACCCCAAGTTGAGGAAATTATTGCGTCAATAACCTTACTGTTGAGCTCTTCGCTATCAACGCAAATCAAATCAAGTAATTTTAAGTCTGTTTTATCTAATTCATTTCTTACAAAAACGTCTAAATCATTTAACTGATTTGGCTGCGGTAAATAATGAACAAAAGGGAGCTTTGTCATTACTCTCACAAGTAATGGATAATAATGGTCGGCCTCAAGCGAAAGAGTTTTAAATGATTCAAATATTTCACCACCATTACTCATAAGCATCATATTTAAATGGTCATTACTAAATTCGCTACCTATCTCTCCTTTCAAAGCTTCCAGCTCCCCCTTAGAGTAAGTTATGACATTCTTTTTAAAGTAATATGGGTCCTCTTCGAACTTTAATAGTGTCTGATCAGCAATATGTCCGGCTTCGCAGCATAGAATTAGTGTACTATTTTTTCTAAAGCTTTCGTCCGTACATTCTAATTCTTCTAAATCATCCATGAGTTTCTCGGTATGCTCGTTGGCCAATCTCTCAATAAAAGCATCATCCGCGGAGTCACATTCCAGAATGAAATAATATTCCTGGTTAGTATTTCCATCACTTGGGACCGCAATTTTTGAATTAACTCCTTCTAAGCTATTCTCAAACTCATGAACAAACAAATTATTCGCCTCACAGAGACCTTGTAAAATACTAAGCATCGCCAATTTCCTCGATAGCCGTACTTACCTTTATTAAGCGAATATCTCTAGAAATCTGGGAAATTCTCTCTATATCTACTGGGGGCTCATCATCATAGTAGTCAGTCACAGGCGCTCCGGTTATCCTATTATATTCATCAGCAAAGCATTCGATCTCATTAGCATGTTCACACCCTGATAACATCGCTGTCACCTCAAACAATGATGATATAGCATGGCTGTTTTCCATTATATTTCTCACCAACTTTTTGGTGGTCTGAGTCCCGATAGTTGTTGGCAAGTATATTTTTCTTCCACTTTTATAATGAACTAGAGACTCATTCTTTTTATGGTTGAATTTTGTACGACACATGTCGCGAAAGATAGAAAACAAGTAGTCCCTTAAGTTCTCTATATTTGTAAGGAGGGCTTTATCAATTGTATTTTTTGTATCCAGAGCAACATGGGGGTTTAGCTTTTTGAAATAATGCCATAACTCACTAGCAGATAAATTGAACAGCACGTCCATCGCCATATTTAAATTTGAATCATCATTTGAATATGCCTCTGAGATATCAGACGAACATAAATCTTCATCATCTAGAAATTCTTCAAAAGCTTGGATAAAATGGAGCTTAAACCTCGATGCTAAATAAGCCTCGTCACTATCTCTAATACTCTCATTAACAACAATCTCAATGATTTCAGTAAAAGGTATCGGAGTTTCATCGCCAGCAATAAGGTTAGAATGTTTTAAAATGACATTTTCATCTAGCTTAGCTAATAAAGCACAGAAAATTTTATCTAAAGCGTCACAACCTAAACCATTTTCAAGTATATTATGGAGTTCAGAAATAGCGCCTTTTACTTTCCCGTCAATAGCATCAATACCACAGGCTAAAGCATCCCCATAGTCATATTGTTTAACCCTGTTTATAACACGATCATTGGCAGATGAAACATAAGCCTGATTAAGAACTGTTTGAACACTTCCCTCATCAACTAAGCGACCATCTTCTACTTTGGCTTGCCTAAGAATTTTTATCCTTTTTTCAGAAACTGGATTATTAATAAAAGTTTGTTGAATAAAGGATTTAGTAGGGTCAGCAACATGATTGTCTATAACCTCCTTAATGATACCTTTAAGCTTCTGATCAAAACTATCGCCACCATTCCAACGCAAAACCTTCCAAGTATGTAAATAACCAAAAACGGAAGAATGAGCTGGAGAATCAAGCTGCAAGAGCATGGCAAAGAGTGCATCTTTGTATGAGCTAAAAGCTGTCTTATTAATTGCTTTTACTTGATGGAAGGATATGAAGCCATTAGGCCCTTTAATATCGAAATCTTCATGATTTTCTAGTATCAATTCATAATCAGAGAAATCGAAATTCACGTTCACAAGCAGTTTCTGCTTTATGAGAGTTAGCGTATGGTAGAGAGCCACTTTGCCTTGATAGTTAAAACCGCTCCATGTTGCTGACGCATCATGCGACATATAAATTCCCTAATGATTCTACTTAGTATCAAGTTTGAAGCGCGACAATAATATCTATTATCCATAGTACATTTCCTCAGGTGTTTTATAGTTGTAACGTTTTCTTGGTCGACTATTCAGT
>Ga0209290_1000994_pt1 | contig 15840 bp, 13 predicted proteins | sample EN1Hudsemesocosm_2_FD_184632 | JGI IMG/M metagenome (GOLD analysis project Ga0209290, IMG submission 184632) | Methane-oxidizing microbial communities from mesocosms in the Hudson Canyon - EN10B Hudson Canyon (SPAdes) (version 2) | ecosystem: Environmental > Aquatic > Marine > Cold seeps... | reverse complement strand
AAAACAAGTTATCCAGGTAATGCCAAGGCTGGGTATTTCGAGGAAAGCTCAATACCGAGCAACGGGACAACTGCCATAAATTAAGCGGTTCGTTGGCCAGGTTTTTTTCCTCAACGTATTCATTAGAGGCCATCCATACCTGAGGGTAACTGCACAAATGCTCACTTAATAAAACATCACTTTCCGGGTGCACCACCATGAGCACCATGTCCAGTTCGTGGCGGCCAATTTGCTGCAATAAACTGTCACTGATGTCGATAACCACTTCAAATTCCACATGGGGGAATTCGCTGCGCCATTTTTTTAGTAGCGGGCCCACCCACAGTTGCGCCAACGTATCGGCAATGCCAATGCGCACACTGCCTGCCTCGTTTAAATCCTGCTTAAGTTGCGCCTTCATTTCCACATTAATACCCACCAGACGTTGCGCATAGGGCAACAACTGACGACCGCGACTGGTGAGCGTAGTGCCCCCCTGATCACGACGAAACAACGACACCCCTAGGTCCGCCTCTAAAGCTGCCACCCGCGAAGAGATGGTAGGCTGGGTAGCCTTCAATGCCTTGGCGGCCGCATGAAAACTTTCCAGTTCGGCAACCTTCACAAATGTTTCTAGGTTACGAATACGCATTAAGGGGTCTCGATAGCCAGCTTGTTATGTTCAATGGCTGCTCGTAAACGCTGAATTAAATCGATGCCGTCTTGTGCCGGTAATCCATCTTCGGTAAGGGTATTTTCACGGCTCACGCCATCTACGCTGCCGCGCTCTGACAAAAATTCAAGCACCGCCATGGAGTCCAACTTGCCCAATAGATCTTTACCGGTTAACCAATCCAGCATGGCAATTAAACCAAGGGCTGCCCAGTTGGATACATCGGCAATCACCAGCTCGGTGCACTCGGTAGCCGAGGCTTGAATGTCTAAATCTTTTAGCGCCTCTTGAATATTGCCCATGCCAATTTCGTTGCCGCCGTCCCCTATGGCAATGGTGGGGCAATGGGCATGCTGTAAAAATGTATCGAAACAAGCAGCACGTTCGCTGATGTTTTCGCCACGCATATTGTAATAATGACCATCACTGGCCATGCCTGGGCGCTCGATAGAAACAATGAGTTCAGGCTTTAATTCTTGCAAGGCCGTTAACGCTTCGTGGTCACGCTCTTCATGTGGCCCCACCTTAAGCGGGTGTACTCGGTAGTCTTTTTCCAGCTCACCGCTTAACGGCATGCCACATACGATGACAGGTTCGGCACCCAAGGCTTCAAAGGCTTTATACAAAGCAATGGCGCCCACTGGGCCGTCGGTTTCAAAGGTATCCACCACAGGAAAGCCGGTGCCAATTAAGACTCGGCCACGAATGGGCAGCATGAGTTGCACTGCGCGCAAAACATAACCTGGCGTTAACGCACCTTGTACGGTCTTCATGCCACGCAGGTTGCGTTCTACCAGGATGTTTTCGATGTCGATGCTAAGTTGCTGAGCCGTTGTTTTAGATTTCATGATGTATCCTCTCTAAGCCACTGGCTCAGCTTTGCTGTTTTCAAATTTGTGTTGGGCCAGGGCCAGTAGGTTATGAGCATCGTCTATGGTGATGGCTTCAAACTTCACGCTGCCGCCCTGGGTAAGTTGTGCAAGGTTAGCCAAGTCCAAACTCAATACAGACCCCATTTTTGGGTAACCGCCTATGGTCTGGCGGTCGTTCATTAAAATAATGGGCTGGCCATCTTTAGGAACCTGGATGGCTCCCAGACAAATGCCTTCGGATAAAATACCGTCTATATCGCAACTCACTTGAGGCCCGGTTAAGCGATAACCCATGCGGTCGCACAATTCACTGACCTTAAATTCATTTTGGAAAAACATGGCTTTTTCATGATCAGAAAAATGCGCCTGTTGATAACCTGGAATCACTCGTAACGTCACCGAGTCGTTATACTCTGGGCGTAACGATTGCGGCAGGCTTTGATGGGCATCTGCTTGGCAAATCAGGGCATGACAATCTAACTTGTCACCCTTGGCTAAACTTTTACCGGTTAAGCCCCCTACTCCTTCACGGGCCACAGTGCTGTTACTGCTAAATTGTTTTTCTATTTTAAAACCACCGGCCACCGCCAAGTAAATACGACAGCCATTAGTGGCGTAACCTAGTTCAAGTTCATCACCCATGGTTAAATCTAAACTTTGCCATTGTGGCTGGCGCGTGCCGTTTATTTTTACGTCTACCTGGGCACCCGTTATCGCAACACGTGTGGTGCCATGGCTTTTAATTTTTAAGCCGCCTACGGTGGTCTCGATGGCAGTGGCGTTTTGATCGTTATTTAATAGACGGTTGGCCCACTTAAATGCGGTAGGGTCCATGGGACCGCCCGAGGTTAAGCCAATGGCGTGTTGACCAAATCGACCGGCATCTTGAATGAGGGATAAAATACCTGGAGACAAAATTTCAATTTGCATTACCCTGCTCCATTTATTAGCTGGCCGCCTAAAGATAGAAACTCTTCACGCTCAATGGATTTAAACTGCACCTTGTCGCCCACTTGCACTGGCATAGTGGGCTTTGCTTTGGGATTAAACATATCCACTGGGCACAAGCCAATTAAGTTCCAGCCACCAGGGCTCACTGCGGGGTAAACAGCGGTTTGACGATCGGCGATGGCCACCGCGCCCTTAGGGACTTTTTTACGTGGCGTGGCCAAGCGAGGAGCGGCGATGCGCGCATCGACTTCACCCAGGTACGCAAAACCCGGCGCAAAGCCAATGGCATACACGCGATATTGCATGGCGGTGTGAATGTCGATGACTTGCTGGCAAGACAGCCCTGCATTTTCTGCCAGGTTTTCTAAATCAGGGGCGGCATCCAAACCGTAGTATGCTGGCAAGGTAATGACAGACCCTTGCCCGTCAGCCTTTTCTTGTGAGGTATTTTTAAGTGCTTCACGTATTAACTGGCGTACTTTTAAGTGATCGGTTAACAGCGGATTAAAAATCACCATTAAAGACGCGTAACTGGGCACCATGTCAATTAACACGCCGCCCACGTAACGGGATAAACCGTTGGCTACATTTTGAATACTTTGGCTAACGTCATCACTGACCGCGTCGCCAAAATATAAAATCAAAGCGTTTTCGCCGGCTACTTGAATTTTCATGCACCCATCAACTCTTTGTTAATATCAAGTGTACTATGGCCTGCACAGGCATTATGGTTCGGACCACACATATGAATATTCATGAATGAATGAGCTCTTTAATTTCAGCTATGGCCTGCACACCTTCAAGGTTGTCACCGTGCACACATAACGAGTCGGCGTGCACCTTTAAAACATTACCGCTGACGGTGGTGATGGTGCCTTTTTCGTTTAACTGCTTCACTTGCGCCAGCATATTTTCGCGATTGTGTACCGCATTAGGGCGACTGCGTGACAGCAACTTGCCGTCATCGTCGTAACAACGGTCGGCAAAGGCCTCAAATAAAAGCTCTATGCCGTAATCGTTGGCTTCTTTTTGGTGTAGCTCACACTCAGGCGTGGCCTGCAGCATTAGCTTTATATCGCCGTGAAAATCTTTTATGGCTTGCATAATAGCTAAACGCACATCGGCCTTGGCCATCATGTCGTTGTATAAGGCTCCGTGGGGTTTTACATATTCCATGATTTGCCCGCTGCTTTTGGCCATGCCATCCAGCGCGCTAATTTGATACAAAACAAACGCGCGAATCTCTTCGCCTGAGCAATTCATGCTGCGACGACCAAAACCCACTAGATCGGGATAAGCCGGATGCGCACCAATCATCACGCCATATTCTTTGGCCAACTTTAAAGTGTTGCTCATCACTAGCGGGTCACCACCGTGAAACCCACACGCAATGTTCGCCTGGTTGATATGGGGGAACACTTCTTGGTCTAGCCCCATTTTCCAGGAGCCAAAACTTTCACCCAAATCACAATTTAATAGCAAAGCCATTGTTCACCCCTTATTACTTTCTATTAAAGAACAGCCATCTTGCTGTTTGGAATGTCGCTCACCACCATGCAGCCAGGGCTATGAGTTATGCAAAAGTCTGGTTTAGCGGCCATGATGGCGGCTTGCGGAGTAACACCACAGGCGGTAAACACCGGCACTTCACCTTCTTTAATGGTGACCGCGTCGCCGTAATTGGTTTGGTTTATGTCTTCAATACCGATGGCGGCCGGATCACCGAAGTGAATAGGGGCACCGTGTACAGCCGGAAAACGACTGCAAATTTGAATCATGCGAATGGCGTCGGCGGGTTTAAACGGGCGCATGCTCACTACTGTGTTGCCATGGAATACTCCGGCCGGGCGACAAGGGATATTGGTGTCGTACATGGGCACGTTTTTGCCTTCGCTGATATTACGCACCTCAAGGCCATCGGCCAGCAAGGCCTCTTCAAAGCTGAAAGAGCAACCCAGCAAAAAGGTCACTAAATCATCACGCCAGATCTCGCTGATGTCATTTACTTCATCGACCAGCTCGCCGTTTTTCCATACCCGATATTCCGGCACGTGGCTGCGAATATCAAAATCAGGGGCGATTTCAGGTAGGCCCGTATCACCCGGGTTGCCCGACATGGCCACCACAGGGCAAGGCTTAGGGTTAAGCTGGCAAAACTTCAAGAAGTCATCGGCATAGGCTTTAGGCAAGATCACCACATTGCACTGCACAAAACCCGGGCAGTAACCTGAGGTATTGCCCTTGTGTTCGCCCTTGGCAATGGCGTCACGCAGCTGGGCTGGAGTTAGATTAGTAGACATACTCTGGCTCTTACTCATTAGGTTAAAAGTGATGGCTTTTATTTATCAATAAGGTGTATTTTTAGTCAGTAAATGGATTTTTTCAAGGAAATAGCGCTTTTAATGACGATAATATCTATCAACAGGGGTATCGGCTTTTTTTCCCTGCTTTCACCATAGATCCCCCTAAAATATGGCCTGAAGCAGTGATTTATTAAAAACATCAACAAGTAGCTGACAATTCGCATTTCTATCGATTAACTAGGCTGCGGTTCCACTGCCGCCTTTTAATCGAAGCTAAATACGGCCTTACAATTGTCACCTGTTAAGTAGATGTAGCATTATGAATACGATATTTTTGGCCCTTAGGGCCCTGTTATTTTATGTGGGTTATGCCCTGCTGGTTATATTCTTTAGCGTCACGGGGGTGGTGTTTTTGAGTTTTGCCCCTTACCGCCTGCGCAGTAATTACATATTCCTATGGAACCGTTGCACGGTTATATGGGCCAAAATTACCTGTGGATTAAAATTTGAAGTGGTGGGGGAAGAGAACCTGCCGCAAGACCGCCCCTATGTGGCACTGGCCAAACACCAAAGCCAATGGGAAACATTTTTCCTGCAATACTTCCTGGCCCCGGCCAAGATCGTCTTGAAAAAAGAGCTATTGAGCATTCCGGTATTTGGCTGGGGCCTTAAACTCACCGACCCTATTGCCATTGATCGCTCCAGCCCCAAAAAGGCTCTTAAGCAAATGCAGCAGCAGGGCACTGAGTCCATTAAAAATAATATTTCAGTTTTGATATTTCCTGAGGGTACACGCACCCCCACAGGCCAGGTAGGTAAATACGCCCGTGGCGGCGCCAACATTGCCATTGGTTCTGGCGCCCCTGTGGTGCCCATTGCGGTAAACGCAGGCTTATTTTGGCCGGCTGATAAGTTTTTGAAATACCCAGGCACCATTACTGTGGTGATTGGCAAACCCATCGAAAGCGACGACATGAATAGCCGGGAATTAACCGAGCAAACACAGCAATGGATTGAGGGGGAAATGAAAAAACTTGGGTAATTAGCCAGCAGCAATACCGTTTGCTCAGCCTTGCCAAGCGAACGGTTTTGCATGTTAAGCCTCTTTAATGAGTTTTGCTTCTGACTCTTGGAAATAACAACAAACCAAACATGAGCAATAAAGATACTGGTAAGTTGCCTATGCCGTCATCGCTATCATCATCCTGACCTCCATCTAGATTCGCTTCACCATCGGTATTCTTGCCTTGCTGATCAGCAGGCTCAACATTGCGTTTAAATTCTACACCACCCGATACCCGGGCTTTATATAGTTGAGTTTTTCCGGTTTCCCTACCTAGCCAGTAAAATACAGATGGGTCACGACTTGGCACAATGGAATAGAATTCCCCTTCTGCATCAACATCAGCTTCAAGTATTACCTCTGTGCCCGTGCCATTTACTGACAATAAGGAAAATGTTTTAGGGTAAGAGCCATAAGTTACTGCAGTGATAAATCGATGCTCACCCACTGCATGGATATTAACGATACCTAGGCCTGCAATGGATGGATCCAGCATAGTATCCAGCACAAATTCACCGTCAATTACCTCATACAAGGCATAATCTAGCGCTTCGGTTTTAACAAAACAAAAGGCTCTTGGGTAAGAACTAAAGCAACCGTTAAACCCGCTCCATCCTAGTGGTAAATCCAAGTAGGTCGGCAGGGTATTATCATAAGAGAGCCATAACAACTGGAAGTATTGTTGGCTTAAGAAATTGAATACCGTGCCGCTTGAAGAAGTGGCCGCGCCCACGTAAGAAAAATCATCATAATTTAGCGGAATGAAAAACTCAGGATTGTTACCAATTAGCCACTGACTTTCAAAAATACCCTCATTATTTTTATATAATTGAATAAAACCCTGCGGCGTGAAAAAGACTGAAGAATCCTCAGCCAAGCTCACCTCTGATATTTTTTGTTGGGTCAAGCCTATTTGCCATATCCCTCCGTTTATATCGTCCGTCATAGATAACAAGTAGTGATTGCCAATTACGTACAAATCATCATATTCGCCATTAGGTAGGCCCAAAGAATTGTTTAAATCACTCCAGTAATCCACATCCCATTGCCAGATAGTGTCGCTCTCAACGTCCAACAAATATGGCACACCATCTATTAACCCATAACGGGTAAAGTCATTTTGAATAGCGGGGTAGTCTAGGGTGCTCTGATAGCCATTTCGGCTGATGGTTTTACGAGTTAGATGGCCATCTTTAATGAGTAAATCTAAAGTAAAGTCGTCTTTTTCATAAAGAACGCCAGATATAACATTCGGGTGAGAGATAGTAATTTCTTGAAAGGAATCCAGCCCTTTTTTAGCGTTATCGTGGTTTATCCAGCCATCGTCATTTTCAGTATAAACAACACTCCCAATACTGACGTGATTAGATAACTCAATAGTAACACCTGCTCCAAATGCCATTGGGGACAAGGCACACAGCAGTACAGCTCTTAACAACATAGATGACACTCCATTGTTCACTTTATTATTATCTTCGTGAGAATTTATCCTACCGGTACTTTTTCTTAGTTAGTACTCGGGTGCAAGAGTATCCGTATATTCGATGAATTATTCTAGTATGAAAACTTTCCAAACCCATGATAATTACTACTATTGGCTAATATACTGTAATAAACAATTTGGAGTCGGTACTGCTGTACACATACACCTAACCAACGCGACACCCCCACTTTTGGATAAAAAATAATCGTTGGCATGCTAGATGCAATTTCACAGCATCTTCATTTCATTAGTATCGTGACGGTGCCCGTAAAACAGCCATGAACAACAATAACGCACTCACCGCCATGACCGGCGGCATTACCAGGCCGCAAACGCCGCAAATTATTAATTTGGACAGCGGCACGCCTTTGCCTAAGCGGCAAGAGCCTGCCACCCCAACGCCTTCGGTAAACGTTTCATTAAGCGATGAGGTCACGGGTAATAATTCCAAAGGCCAACAACTTACCGAAAAATATGAACAAACCACCCGCGAGTTATTTCCCCAACAACAAATAACACCCAACAGCGAAGATAATGAAGCTGTGGATAATGAAAACGGCCTGTTTCATTTAGCACCGCTGTCTTTGCCTACCAAAGCAGACGCAGAAGCCTTTGAGAAATTGTTTGCACGGGAGTTAGGCAAGGCAGGAATAGACACTAGCATTCCCATTAAATTAAAAAGTGATGGTGAAGGGGGCGTAATCGTTAGCAACGACCACCCAGATAAAGACAAGATTGAGGCTTTGTTTAAAGACAACCCAGACCTGCAGCAGGGTTTTGTAAAAACAGAAACCTACACCACCCTGCAAAAGATTTATCAACTTCATCAACAGTGGTTAGAAAAGATTAATAGCGGTATGAGTGAGGAGGCGGCCGGTAACTGGCTAGTGAGCGCCAGCAAGAGTGCGGTAGCCAATGCTGAAATCACCTTTACCAACGGTAAAATCGCACAACCTGCAGCAAAAGCTGGCATGTTTAGCTAAACGCCCGTGACTCAAATCAAGCCAGCCACTTCACGAAAGCAGTCGATTATTATCCATTTAGCAGGACTAGAAGCTACTTGAAGAACCGCTAAAAAAGGATTACCTTAAATTTACTCATTTATTTAACAAAAATAGGTGAGTCCAGCCAAGGCGCAATATTCCCTATTGACCACCTAGCCGTTATTAAGCCTTCTTGGGCTAAATACAAACTCTATCATTGCTACTCCCACCACGCTGTAGCAATTATAAGTCGCACTTAATCAATTTTTAATTACTTAGTTTTATAAAGAAAGCCGCGTGCCGTATCCGTGCTATTTTTATTAAAGCGATGTTAATCATTAAGATCATATCCAGGATTAATCATGCAATTTGTAAATGGCTTAACCATTCTTTTATTTTACCAATTAATAGGCGAGATCAGTGTGCGCTGGCTGGGCCTGCCCGTGCCCGGCCCAGTGCTAGGCATGATCATGCTGTTTATCACCTTATTAATAAAAGGCAGCATTTCAAAATCACTTGAGGGGGCTTCTACCACTTTACTTAGCCATTTATCGTTACTATTTATACCGGCCGGTGTGGGCATGATGGTGCACGTAGAACGCATCGCTAACGAGTGGTTGTCTATCAGCATTGCATTATTGCTAAGCACCGCCATCACCTTAATATTTAGTGCCCTAGTGATGTTATTCATGAGCAAACTTATGACAGGTAAGGAGAACAGCAATGGGTAATAACGATTTAAACGCCATTTGGATTTATCTGTCTGCCTCTCCCTTGGCTGGCTTAACCATTACCTTAATGGCCTATGTGGCGGCGCAGAATTTATACCAAAAATTTAATCACAACCCGCTACTGCATCCCGTGGTAATTGCTGCTGGCATGCTTATTGGCTTTTTACATTTAACCAACACCCCCTACGCCGATTATTTTAAAGGGGGCCAATACGTGCATTTTTTATTGGGCCCGGCCACGGTGGCCTTGGCCATTCCCATGTACCAGCAGCTGTCTAAAATAAAAAAGATGTGGCTGCCTATTTCGGTGGCGCTAATTAGCGGCGTTTGCGTGGCGGCTATTAGCTCCATCACCATTGCACAATTTTTAGGGGCCACGGTAGAGACGCAACTGTCGTTAGCGCCAAAGTCGGTGACCGCTCCTGTGGCCATGGCAATATCCGAACAAATTGGCGGCTTGCCTTCCCTCACGGCGGTATTGGTGGTGGTGACTGGTATTTTAGGTGCGATCTTTGGCACTAAAATTTTAAGTTTAATTAACATTAAAGATGACAGTATTAAGGGCATTGCCATGGGCATTACCGCCCATGGTATAGGCACTGCCCGGGCATTTCAGGTGAGTTCTGAGATGGGGGCGTTTTCGGGCCTAGCCATGGCTATGGCGACGTTTACTACGGCGTTTATATTGCCCTATTTGGTTCGATGGTTGGGTATGTGAATTACCAGCAGCCTTTGACTCACGCTGTTATTTGTTAATCTGCCTGCTCCGAGGAGGGGTAGCAGCCCTGAGCTAATTTGGCGATTACTGTCACGTTTGATATCAGCCAAGTTATCAACATTGCTTATATAACCAAAAGTTATTAGTATTTGGGCAATCTAATTCACACAGTAAGGATGGCTGAGTGAACACTCTGTATCACTTCCAATTAATGGCCCAATACAACCTGAGAATGAATACTCAGGTGTACAATGCCGCCAGCCAGCTTTCAGAAGATGAGCTATGCCAAGACATAGGGGCCTTTTTTAAGTCTATTCTGGGCACACTCAATCATATTATGGTGGGGGATTTATTTTGGTTGAATCGCTTTACGCTGTTGCATGGAGTTGAGTCTAATCAATTTTCAGAATTCAAAAGCGCCGTACAAAAATTTCCAAAACCCAATGCCTTAAATCAAATTTTGTTTGAAGACTTTTCTGAGTTAAAAGAAACCCGAAGGCAGTTGGACTTAGTAATCCAAGAGTGGCTCAGCAAAGAAGCCAAGAATGAGAATTTCAAGAAAGACCTTACCTATCACAATTCCAAAGGCGAAAGCTCTACCCGAAATTTTGGCGAGTTAGTTTCGCACTTATTTAATCATCAAACGCATCATCGTGGGCAGGTTTCTACTTTATTGAGTCAGAAAAATATTGATATTGGTGGGACGGATTTTTTAGTTGATATACCCAATTCACTCTAATTAATTTAGTGAAAATATAGCTAATAGAAAAGCGTCTGCCAAGCCCAGTCAGGTATGTCATTCACTGGCTTTTGTCGCATGGATGCAGCGGTGCCAGTGAATGACATGGCTGACTGGGCTAGTCGAAAACTCTCGCAGCATTCAAAGATCGCCTGCAAGCAGCTCCCTACCGGATTTCGTACAAATCAATACTGTTACAACAGGCACAAAAAAACCGCGACTAGCGCGGTTTTTTTTCACTGCTTCTCAATTCTGTTTAAAACAAAAATTAAGAGTAAACAGGCAAGCTTGCGCAAAGTACTTTAACCTTGGCACGAACTTCTGCTGTTACTTTATCTTTAGTGCCGTTCTCTAGGCTCTCAAGTACGTCACAGATCCAACCGGTCAACTCTTTAGACTGAGCTTCGTTGAAACCACGGCTAGTAATAGCCGGAGTACCAATACGCAAACCAGAGGTTACAAACGGTGAACGTGGGTCGTTAGGTACGGCGTTTTTGTTAACGGTAATGAAAGCTTCACCCAATGCTGCATCGGCGTCTTTACCTGTGTATTCCTTACCAATAAGGTCAACTAGGAAAAGGTGATCGTCGGTGCCGCCAGAAACAATGTTAATGCCACGAGCAATAAATTCGTTGGCCATAGACTGGGCGTTTTTAACCACCTGAGTTTGGTACGCTTTGTATTCGTCGCTCATGGCTTCTTTGAAGCAAACCGCTTTAGCCGCGATTACGTGCATCAATGGGCCACCTTGAGATTCTGGGAATACGGCAAAGTTAAGCTTTTTGTTTAGGGCTTCGTCTTCAGCCGCCAAGATCAAACCGCCACGTGGGCCACGTAGAGTTTTGTGAGTAGTAGTAGTAACTACATCGGCAATGCCCACTGGAGATGGGTAAACGCCTGCGGCGATTAGGCCTGCAACGTGTGCCATATCTACGAACAAGTACGCGCCAACCATATCGGCGATGTCGCGGAAACGCTGCCAATCAACCACACGGCTGTATGCAGAGAAACCGGCTACGATCATTTTAGGCTTGTGTTCTTTGGCCAAAGCTTCAACTTGATCATAATCGATCTCGCCTGTTGCTTCGTTTAGGCCGTACTGAATAGCGTTGTAGATACGACCCGAGAACGATACAGAGGCACCGTGAGTCAGGTGACCACCGTGGGCTAGGCTCATGCCTAAAACGGTATCGCCTGGCTTAACCAATGCCATGTAAACAGCGGCGTTAGCTTGTGAACCTGAGTGAGGCTGTACGTTGGCGTAACCGGCACCAAATAACTCTTTGGCACGGTCTATAGCCAATTGCTCGATCACGTCAACGTGCTCACAACCGCCGTAGTAACGCTTACCAGGGTAGCCTTCGGCGTACTTGTTGGTTAGCTGGCTGCCCTGGGCTTCGATTACGCGGGGGCTAGTGTAGTTTTCAGAAGCGATCAGCTCGATGTGCTCTTCTTGACGCACGTCTTCGGCTTGCATGGCTTCCCAAAGGGCTGGGTCGAAATCAGCGATATTCATGTCTTTTTTGAACATGGTAGTCCCCTGTTTTTAACGAAATTAACGGTTTGAATAACTGTTTATAAAAGAATGGCGCGCATTGTACCGCAAGAGTGTGAAGCAGGCACTTGAAAGGGCGGCAACATTGCTCAAAGAATATTCATGCAAAGGCACGCCCCCAGCTACGGCGGGCTAAGCAGGCTCGTAGAGCCCCTGCTCGCTTTCAAGTTCACCCTCATGTTCGGCCTCCAAGAAGTCGTGGGCCAATACATCCGAGCACACCGGGTGGCTGTACATATAACCCTGCACTCGATGGCAACCCACTTTCTGCAGGAACTTGCGCTGAGCCTCGTTCTCCACCCCTTCGGCGATGACCCCTAAGCCCAGGTTATTGGCCATGGCAATAATAGTACGGGTGATCTGGGCGTCTTCCTGATTGTGGGGCAGGTTGCGGATGAAGCTTTGGTCTATCTTAAGGTTGTTCACCGGGAACTGCTTTAAATAGCTTAAAGATGAATAGCCGGTGCCAAAGTCATCGATGGATAAATGAAAGCCCATCTTGCGGGCCTCGTTTAACACCGCCAGGGTGCGCTCCACGTCATCCATGAGGATACTCTCGGTAAGCTCCAGCTCTATTAGGTCTGGGTCTACACCGGTTTCATCCACAATGCGGCAAATGCCATCTAACATGTTCACATCTTTAAATTGGCGGGCACTTAAATTGACTGCCAGCTTAGGCACCACAAAACCGGCATCTTGCCAGTCGGTGATTTGTTCACAGGCGGTGCGTAGTACCCATTCGCCGATGGGCACAATTAAGCCGGTCTCTTCGATGACCGGAATAAACTTGTCTGGGCCCACTAAGGCAAAGCCTGGGCGACGCCAGCGCAATAAGGCTTCAATGCCGCATATTTTGTTTTCTTTTGTGTCCCACTGGGCCTGGTAATGCAGTTCAAATTCATTACGCAGCAACGCCAAGTGCAGGTTGTTTTCCAGTTCCAAGCGCTCCATGGCTTTGATGTTCATTTCCTCTAGATAAAATTGGAAATTATTTTTACCCTTGGCCTTGGCGTGGTACATGGCCGTGTCGGCATTACGCAATAACTCCATGGCACTGATGGTGCTGGCAGGGTACAAGGCTACCCCCACACTGGCGGTTAAATATAATTGGCGATCGTTAATGGCAAACGGCTTTTGTATTTGTTTTAAAATACCGTCACACACGTTTTCAATTTCTTGTTCGAGATTTTGGCAGTGTTGCAAACCAGGCATGATCACCGTGAATTCATCCCCCCCCATGCGAGCCACTAAATCCTGGGGCCGAATGGAGGTATTTAAACGCTGGGCCACTTCTACTAATACCTGATCGCCCACCGGGTGCCCCATGGTATCGTTGATGGGTTTAAAGCGATCTAAATCTATAAATAACAAGGCCAATACCTGGCCTTTTTCTAACATGAGTTTTTCCAGAGTCTCATGCATTTGTGAACGGTTGGGTAAGTTGGTGAGGGAATCAAAATACGCCAGGCGCTCTATTCTGGCTTCACTGGTTTTACGTAGGGAAATGTCTGAGCTAATAATAATGTGGCTTTGCACCTTACCGTCGTTGTCTTTTAAGGCGGTAATGCCGGTCCAGCTGGGGCACACGTCTCCGGCCTTAGTGCGATAATTTATTTCACCCTGCCAATAACCATCCGCCAGCAGTGACTTACCCATATCCATCATGATGGACTTTGAATTTTCCTGGGCTAAATAGTGCAGCGGGTCACTGCCAATAACACTGGCGGCGTCGTAGCCGGTTAAGTGAGTGAACGCCTTGTTAACCTTGTTAATGCTGGCATGGGTTTTGGCGTTGCTAACGATGATGGCTTCCGATGAATTATCAAACACCTCAGAGGCGGTTCGGGCTTCTTGTTCGATGGAGCGCCTTTGGGTCACATCACGACAACTGGCCAGTATGCCTTCTATCTCGCCGGCTTCATTGCGCAACACACTGCTTTGCACTTCCAGAATGACCGGTGAGCCGCTTTGACTCTGGGTGGCTAAATCGATGTTGCGCACATGATCGCTGGATTTTACCTTGCCCAAGGCTAACGTCATGTCGGCCCGCAAGCTGCCCATTAAGCGGCGATACGCTTCGCCGTTAAATAACAGAGGCAAACCTTCACGCAATACCTGGCTGGATGGATATCCCAGCATCTTGGTAACAGAAGTAGAGATGTAGCTTAGTTGGAATTTTGAATCCAGGGTAAAGACAATGTCACTCATGCCGTCGGCTAGCAAACGGTAACGGCTTTCACTGTCTAGTAGTTGTATTTTTGCGTCTTCCTCTTCGGTGACGTCACGCACCGTGCCCACATAGTAGCGGCTGCTTTGGCTATATTGTTCACTGTCTTTTTTGCTAAAAACGCAATCGCGAAAACGCATGACCCGCCAACTGCCGTTTTTGTGTTTAAGCCTCACCAGAGTTTCGTTTACTTCTCCTGGCAACATATTGCTTAAAGTAACCGCCGCTTGGTCATAGTGAGTAATGTCGTCTGTATGCAGTAACTCACGCCAGTGCTGCATATTTTCAATATCTGTAGTGTTGTATCCCAGTAAAGAGGCGATATGTCGACTGTTATAAACCACCTTACGATTTAACAGATCGTTCACGTAAACCGTATCGGGCAAGGTTTGTAGCACGTTAGCCCAAAAGTTTTCGCTTTCGCGCAGTTGTGTTTGCGCTTCTATTTGCTCACTAATGTCGCTAAAGCTCAGCAAGGCTTGATCTCTTGCTACCAGGTCCAGCGTTACATTCAGCAGGTAGTGACGGGTACTGCCACTGCTATTTTTGAAGGCGATTTCCATGGAGAACTGTTTTTTGTCATCGCTAATGCTTTGCGCCATGTCTATCATGAGCTGCTGGTTGTACTGCTGAAACAGTTTTCTGGCATCGTATATAAAATCGGGTTTATTACTGCCACCTAATAAACTTAACGCCGCATCGTTAACATCTATTAGGTTAAACGAGGATAATAGCGCCGAAAATTCTTTAGGGTTTTTAACCAAATAATCTTTAACCGCCATGCCCTTCAAATGCTGCAGCCATTCGCGTACTAAGGCGATATCCACATGCCACATGCCCACACCGCTGCCTTCATAAAGGGCGCGATAACGGGCACGGCTCACGTCTAACAATTCACGGTCGGAGGCCTGACGACTGATGTCACGCAATACCCAGATAACACTGGGTTCACCATCTTCGGGTTTGGAAAAATGCTGACTAATATTCAACGTCATGAGGCAGCCGTTAAAATCTACCAGGGTTTCGCCATGGCTTTCTATCTGGCCGTTGGTTTGTAAGCTGCTCCATCTGTCTAGCCAGGGCATACCGGGAAACGGAAATATTTTTTGGATGGGTTTGCCAATCACGTGTTCGATGGACTTATTGCCCAGCCATTTACCCGCCGAGGTATTGCAAAAGATTATCTTGCCATAGAGGTTGGTGGTGATGACCACTTCATCAATGCAAGACAGGGCTTGTTCGGAACGCTGTAATTTTTCGTTGTTGATTACCGTGGGCAGGGCCATTATTTTATGGGAGTGCCGCAGCATGAGCCAGGCGATGCCCACATATACCAGCACCTGCAATACCTGTATGGTCACTAAGTGAAATATTGAGCTTGGAGAGCTGGCCAACTCAACTTGCATGGCGTTACTGGCCTGCACATGCCAATACAAACTTATGCCTTGTGTTATCATTAAAAACACAAAAAATAGCGCAAGTAAGATGGCAATTCTTTTATTGTTTACAAAATCCGCTTTACTAAACAACATCAACTTAATCCCTGGTTGTCTTCAACCTGTT
>Ga0209290_1000992_pt1 | contig 15863 bp, 13 predicted proteins | sample EN1Hudsemesocosm_2_FD_184632 | JGI IMG/M metagenome (GOLD analysis project Ga0209290, IMG submission 184632) | Methane-oxidizing microbial communities from mesocosms in the Hudson Canyon - EN10B Hudson Canyon (SPAdes) (version 2) | ecosystem: Environmental > Aquatic > Marine > Cold seeps... | reverse complement strand
ACGTTTAGGCGGCGATGAATTCACCTTATTGTTAGGTGATATTGAAAACATCAAGCTCATTTCAGGCATTGTTAAACGACTACTGGATTCATTTTCTAAGCCAATCAAAATAGGTCAACATGAGGCTTTTGTCGGGGCGAGTATGGGTATAGCTATTTACCCGCAAGATGGCGCTACTGCAGATGAATTATTAAAAAATGCCGACCTGGCCATGTATAAGGCGAAAAAGTCAGGTAAAAATAATTTTGAGTTTTTCTGCAAAGAGATGAATGCCATCGCGCTTCAGCGACTAGCTTTAGAAAGCAATTTAAGGCGCGCTTTAGAACGAAACGAATTTGTACTGTTTTACCAACCACGTGTATATGCTCATAACGCGAATATAGACGGTTTCGAAGCACTGATTAGATGGGACAGCCAAGAACTAGGCATGGTTTCTCCTGCACAGTTTATTCCTTTTGCAGAAGAAAGCTTACTCATTTGCGACATCGGTCAATGGGTACTTGAAACGGCTTGCCAACAAATCCGGCAGTGGGTGGACGAGGGTCATTCAGATATCTGCGTATCGGTTAATCTCTCACCTCGCCAAATATATCAAGGTGACACACTAAACGTAATTGAGAACGCCATGCAAACCCATGGCGTAAATGCCCGTAACCTGGAAATTGAGATTACAGAGTCGGGTCTATTAGAAGATGAACATCTTGCCATTGTTTTTTTAGACAAGGTTCGGGCCCTGGGAATACGCCTTGCTCTCGATGATTTTGGTACCGGTTATTCCTCTCTGAGTTACCTACGCAAGCTGCCTATTAACATTCTCAAAATTGATCGTAGCTTTGTAATCGATGTGGTCGGTGATAAAGATACCACCAGCGTACTGGAAACCATTATTAGTCTTGCCGAAAAACTCTCTCTTGAAACCGTCGCGGAAGGCGTTGAAACCACAGAACAGTTAGAAATTTTAACGCGTTTAGGCTGCAATTACATTCAGGGTTATTACTTTTCAAAACCTTTACCCCTTGAAATGGCAAATGAATACCTCCGCAAACTTGAACGTCTATCCCCCTGCGCCTAGTACTGTTTATAATAAATTCAGCTCATTAGTATGCAATTAATTGCATACATCTTCCGAATTCATTAATATACCTATGCTTTGCAATAAATTGCATACTATTCGTTAAAATAAACCGAGTACTCCCGATGGCTAAAGTAAAAGTAAGAACAGGTAAACGCTTCCGAGCAAAGCGAGCAGATGACCATTACGACACTATTATTATTGGCTCTGGCATTGGTGGTTTAGCAAACGCTGCCTTTTTATCTCTTTTGGGTAAGAAAGTATGCGTACTTGAGCAGCATTACACCGCAGGTGGCTTTACCCATGCTTATGAACGCGAAGGTTACGAGTGGGATGTAGGCGTACATTACATTGGAGAGGTACACAAGGCCTCTACCCTGCGACGCGTATTTGATGTTATCAGTGAAGGCCGCCTGAAGTGGGCTGCTATGGATGATGAATACGACAGAGTGATTATTGGTGACCAACAATACCCTTTCACTGCGGGTCGAGACAACTTTGCCAAAATGCTCATTGAAAAATTCCCCGCCGAGGAGAAAACAATACACAAATATATCGATCTCATACGAGAAGTGAGTCGCTATACACCCAAGTTTTTTGCCGGTCAGGGCATGGCACCTTGGCTAGCGAAAGCCTACAACAAAGTACGCCCATTGATCGTACCCAAGGTATTTTTTAAAACCACACGTGAAGCGCTTGAAGAGCTAACCCAAAACCAAGCCTTAATATCGGTTCTCACGGGCCAATGGGGTAATTATGGCCAGGCACCTGCCGATGCGTCGTTTCTGATGCATGCTCTCATTGCCAAGCACTACCTAGCTGGCGGAGCGTACCCTGTGGGCGGCGCCTCTGAAATTGCGCGTAGTATAATACCCACCATTCAAAAAAGTGGCGGCGAAGTATTTACCTATGCAGACGTTGAAGAAGTGCTAGTTAAAAATAACCGGGCTTATGGCGTAAGAATGGCCGATGGCCATGAATTAACAGCTGATAACATCGTCAGTAATGCGGGTTTTTACAATACGGTTAAAAAGTTACTACCTCAAACCACTCAAGATCAACTAGGCGTGGATAAATGGTGTGAGCAGGTTCCGCGCTCAAGTGCTCACCTTTGTGTTTACGCCGGTTTTAAGGGAACAGCTGAAGAACTAGGCCTCAGCAGCACCAACCTGTGGATCTACCCTAACGGCAATCATGAAGGTAATTTAGCAAAATACAAGGCCGACCCTAAGGCCGAATTTCCATTAGTGTACATATCGTTTCCCTCTTCGAAGGACCCTGATTGGGAAAATCGCTACCCGGGTAAGTCTACCGTGGAGATAGTGACGCCAGCTAACATGGAATGGTTTAAAGAATGGGAAAATACTCAGTGGCAAAAGCGAGGCGCCAACTACGAAGAACTTAAAGAAAATTTCAAACAGCGCTTGCTTGAGAAACTCTACGAGCGCCACCCTCAACTACGTAACAAACTTGATTACTGCGAATTATCGACACCTCTTTCTACAAACTGGTATCAGAAAAACAGCGCAGGCGAAATGCTCGCACTGGATCATTTTGTTGATCGCTTCCAAAAACCTTTCTTGCACCCCGTCACACCGGTTAAGGGCTTATACATGACCGGTTCAGATGTAATGACAGCAGGAGTCGGTGGCGCCCTAATGGCCGGTTTAATGACCAGCTGTGCGATGCAAGGGCGAAAGGCTGGCCAGGTTATGAAACTTCTAAAGGAGTATCAAGCACCTGAAGATAATTCGCTGACCCCTATAACGCTTACTTAATTTTTTATATTCGCATCCCCATCGAGATTTTTGCAGGCTAATGCCGCTTGCGAAGGTCTCGATGTCAAAATAATTCCCAAACTCACCCTCTTAGAATTCACAATCAGCAAGCTTATGCTAATCTAATTGATTATATATCAAACAATCACAATAGCTGAAATGCGGACGTAACCATAAGGTCAACATGATGAAACGACTTCTAGGTATATGTGTACTATCACTCTTTTCTTCGTTCGCATTCGCTCAAAGCTATACCTTAATGACGACTGAAACCTCCAGAATAGCCAAAGGAGAAACCAGTACAGAAAGCTTTTTCATTGAAGTTGTTCAGGAGATATTCAAACGTAGCAACTTAGGTCTTAGAGTTAAAATAGAACCCTGGATTCGGAGCCAAAAGAAAGTCGCTTCAGCAGACCCAAAAGAAGGCTTAGTGATCAGCCCTCTAACCCGCACAGATGAGAGAGAGAACACTTATGACTGGATTGTTCCTATCACAACATACAAACTACAATTTGTGACTAACGATAGAACCGTGGATATTTCAAATTTAGAAGGGCTAAAAAAAGAGCCTATTTGTGCCTTCCGAGAATCACCCGCCGAATTTAAATTAAAAGCCCTAGGTTTCACAAAGATTCGGACTAAGGTACAAGAGCAGAAATGCTTTTTAGGCTTAAAGAAACACGCTGAAAAAGTCATGCTGGCCCATGGAAAAGTTTCAGCCAGTAAAGGCTTTAAACTGGCTGGCGGCAATCCTAAAAAATTAATCTACGGCCGCTCCTTCGCTGAAGAAAGCCTTTATTTGGCCAGCACTAAAGGCGCCGTATCCAAAAGAGATATAGAAAAACTGCGGACTGCATTGGACAACATAAAAAAAGACGGTACCTATGCCATGATACGAGATAAGTATTAAATTCAGTAAAATATCCTGAATACTTTGTGACCCACTCAAACGAAGGCAGAGTGAAAAATGGCAAATAATCACAATCAAGAGCAATGCCAGTACCAAGGTCCAAACCATGAACACTGTCTTCATGACGCTGTGAACAATGGTTTTTGTTATTGGCACGACCAAAGCAGAGTTAAAACAGAAACTGACCTTATCGAGCGTTTGGAAAAACGCGCCCAAACGGGTGAACCTATGGTCGGTTTCTCACTTCGTCGTACCAACCTTCGCGGCATCAACCTGGTTAATCATGATCATAAAAATGGCTACCAGCTTATTCATTCAGATTTATACCGTAGCGATTTAAGTGACGCGCATTTATTTCACTTGAATTTGACTGGCAGCTCATTGATGAAGGCTAATTTATCTCATGCTAATTTAAATTGCGCGCTGCTGAAAAAAACAAACTTATTGGGTTTGGAACTTAAAAGTACAAAAATGGAAAATACACTCTGGGATGAGCACGTCGAACAAGAAGTGCAAGCGAATACCAGTTCAAACAACGACGAAAAACTGGATCTATTTGAACAAGCGGAGGAGATCTACCGAAACCTCAGAAGAGCCACTGAATCGCAAGGTTTGTTTGAGTTAGCAGGGCATTTTTTTAAACGAGAAATGATCATGCGCCGCTACCAGCTGCCTCGACACTCTACAAAACGTTATTTATCAAAACTGGTAGATTTGTTCTGTGGGTATGGGGAAGAGCCCTCTCGGGTGATCATTTTTTCGTTGTTAACCACCCTTAGTTTTGCGCTTCTGTTTTTTATTTTTGGCATCACCGACGGTAACACAACCATTCAATTCTCGTTTGCTAACGCCTGGCTGGAGAATCTGCAAAACTTCTTTTATTCACTTTATTTCAGTGTCGTCACTTTCACGACTTTGGGTTATGGCGATCTAGCCCCTTTCGGTTTAACAAGAGCCTTTGCTGCACTAGAAGCCTTTTTGGGCAGCTTTACTTTGGCTTTATTTGTGGTGGTTTTTGTAAAAAAAATGACGCGCTAGGAATTTCCTATCAGATTATTATTTTACGCCAGAGTTATCTCGAGCAAACTCTAAACCCTCACGCATTTGCCTAACAGTTTCTAAAGGATTCAAGTTCAGACTTTTTGGCACAGAAGGCCTAAGATCTTTGGGTTCAGCCCAACTGCCCTCATTTAGTGTTAAGGTATAACCATTTATATGCTGAACTTCTTTCTTGCTGTTTAAGCTCCAACCTGACATTGACTAACTCCTAACTTGATAATTATCATTTTAACTGCAAACAATTATTGTTTTTATCTAGCGCTCTTATTATGTTTATAAATAGCGCTTCCTGCCAGTACAATTAGGGCTGAAATCCGGTCATTTTTATACTTAGAAGTTTGATACGTTCAAAAATACCATCAGAGATATATTTGTTATCTCCTCAGACATTTTTATACCTCACACACATGCTATAAGGTGTCTTTTTGCTAAGCTGTGGCCTCTTCCATGAAGTAGTATTACTTTAATGGCAGCAGGACTTAACGCTAAGACAGAAGAACAAACTCCTGCTTAGCGTTAACTGAATTAAGAAGCTAGGCTTAATTCAATTACGCACGGACGCCATGGTTTGATCGGGCGCGTGTGCTCTCGGTCATTTCCGTTGTTTATAACAATAAAATCTCTCAACGAAATGGTGCAAATTATGAAAAACAAGGTCAGCAAGAACGGGCTAGTTAAGCTCGTTATCAATCCAATTATCGCCGTGTCGATGTCTGCTGTGGCTAGTACAGCTTTAGCAGCCACAGCATTAGACAATGGTACAGCTTTAACAAGTTTAAGCGGCACCTCAGGTAGCAATACCTTCTATGAATTAACGGTGCCCGCAGGCGCAAGCAATTTAAGTTTTAATATCTCCGGTGGTAGTGGTGACGCAGATTTGTACGTCAAATTTGGCAGTCAGGCTTCTAGCTCCAACTGGGATTGCCGCCCTTATATAGGCGGAAATAACGAAACATGTAACATTAGCGGCGCGCAAGAAGGTAATTACAGCGTCATGCTCAATGCTTACTCAAGCTATAGCAATGTAAACCTGATTGCATCTTTCGATGAAGCCGGTGCGCCACCCCCGCCGCCACCACCGTCTAGCGGCTTATCTGCGGCAGCTTCTGCTGGTGACAGTGTCACGCGAGCCTTTGGTGCTGACTGTACTGCGAACACCTCCTGGTGGAATCTATGGTGCCTGGCAGGAAATGCAGACCAACCTTGGCACTCCTGGTTTAATGGCGATAGTGCGAATGTAAACTCTGTCCATGACCGTTATAAAACACTCGACCCTTCTATCACTGCCAACAATAACGCCGCTCAAACCGGCGCAGAGATGGTCGGCCTAAATGACACTGAACGCCCCTTTGCTGAACAGGCCGCCTTAATTGTGGCTCAATCACCGGTGCCTGATCATGTTGAAACCATTTTTGGCGGCAATGATATTTGTAGCCGAGACTGTGTTGACCCTGCAAATTGTAATGACCCTCTGTATACGGGCGATCAATGGCGCCAGGCTATTCGCAGCGGCTTGAATACCTTAATGTCGGGTCTCCCTGCAGGTTCAAGTATTCTGATGGGCAGCGTGCCTCGTGTGCAAGATATTCGCCAAGCAGGTGTCGATAAGCAAGCGACAAGCTCGTCTATAGATTGTGACTCGCTATGGTCAAGTTATGATGTCTGCCGTATTGTGACGAATTCAGGTGTATTGAATGGCGAAACGATGGCGACACGTCATGCCGGTGTTGCTGCTGCACAACAGCAATATAATGCGATTACCCGTGAAGAAGTCGAAGCCTATAACAGCAACGCTAACGGTTTGAATCCTAATGGTATCGAGCTGGTTTCAGAGTATGTCGATGAGAACACACCTTCTGGTGGTACCTTTGCTTTCGGCGCCGATGAAATAAACGGTGGTGACTGCTTCCACCCTAACGTTGCAACGCAAACCAAGATCGCTGACATGATGTGGAATGGCAACCCATTTAAGCTTTAAGATCTGCTTTAAGTACGCAAATAAATTTGCGTCATAAAAAACATAGCCAACTCATCAACAATACGAGTTGGCTATGTCATTATAAATCTAATAATAACGCTAATTTTAACTACGTTTTGGTGAGCTAATGATATTCCGCCCTCTACTTTTTATTGCTTTCAGTTTATTTGGTCTACTCGCGTGTAGTACAAGTTCTGAACCCACAAAACACAAGACTGACACCATCACGCAAACCCAAGCGGTCAAAGCTACACCCGCAGCATCACCAGCAACAGAATTTAGCCAAATTGTCGCCACAATTGGCAATGAAAGCATTGACTTGAATGAGCTTGATAACGCGATTCAGATCGCCCTATTCGATTTAGAGTGGCGAAAATATCAACTTCGAAAAGACATGCTGGGCCGTATGTTGACTCAGCGCCAAGCACTCGCAAAAGGTAAATCAGCGCAGAGCCTAGGCGCTGAAATTTTATTAAACCCGCCCCAAGCACCCCGTATAATATTGCCTAGAGACAAACGCCCGACCAAAGGAGCATTAGATGCACCGATACTCTTATCTGTTTTTTGCAGTTATCAGTCCTCACACTGCGCTCGTTTACAAGCCATTATCAAAAAAATAGAAGCGTATTACCCCGAAAGTGTCGCCTTTAATTTTTACGATCTACCGCAGAGTTTTCATCGTTATGGCATACCCGCGGCGAATGCCTTTCATTGCGCCCAAGCGGCGGGTGAACCTTGGGCCTACCAAAGCGCACTATATTCAGACATTTCAAAACTGGATAAACCACGATTTATGAATATAGCTGAACAACTTGGATTAGAGCTGAATGACTTCGCATCCTGCCTAGATGAAAACCGCTACCTGCCGAACATTAAAGCGGATATCGAACTCGCAAGCAGACATGGTTTAAGTAGCGTCCCGGTCGTGTTCATCAATGGTTTATACGCTAAAGGCCCGCAGAATTTTAATGCCTATCAATATTACCTCAATCAAGAACTAGCGCATCTGGGCCTCAAGCCTGCCCCACTAAAACAACGACACCTTAAACAACAACTAGCGACTGAGTCTCAATTAGCGATTAGCTTACTTGCCACCACCGTCAGCAGCGATGCAAACAACTCGACTGCGATGCTCAAACTACCTGAAAATGAGCAAGGCCTTATTTATAAAAAAGGCAGCCATGTTTTAGAGCAGGTTCAAATCGTCAAAATCGAAGACCAACGAATTCTGATCGACAATCAAGGTCGCCTTGAATTTATTAGACTCCAAACAAGCAGGGGCCACGATTTAAAAACCACAGCGAACAAGCTCAGTGCTCAAGCATCCTTAGAATTAATGGATTCAGCCGACTCCTACGATGAAGAAAACCCGCCCTCAGACGTGAAGCAAAGAGAGCTACCGGCCACCGGCGAAATGGCCTTATCTAAAGAGTGGCTTGATAATCAGCTAATCAATCAAACCCAATTGGAACAACATTTCTATAACGCCGAGCATGTGGTTGAGGGTCACCACTTAGTCAAACTAGATGAGATTACTGATCAACGTTTCTATAATACCCTCGGTTTCAAAACCGGTGACGTGTTACTTCGGGTCAATGACCAATGGGTACATGAAGGACAGAATCCGCTATGGGATAGCTTGGCTAAATCTGAAGCAGTGACTGTTGTTCTAATGCGTGGCGGTTACCCTGTACGTTATGACTACAATATAAAATAAGCACGGCTAAAAACTATACAAATTAGCGCTAAGTTCTATACTTTTTCATGATCAGTCCAAAACTGCGATACAAGTCGACCTCATTGGGAGCAGTATCGCAGTCGATCTGACTCACTCCCAAGTGCTATTCACTTGCATAAACTGGGAAAAGCACGCCAGAGGCTTGAGACAACAATTTCCTGAAAAGGTGAATATTATGTATCATTCACACATAAGATATTGTTTGTACTTATTTTTGCTCTTAATGCCAAGTGTTTCTAACGCAGAGTCTTTGGCAGCCGCTACAGCGGATTGGAGTCCGTTCGCGATGTCTGGCAAAGACGGAAAGCTGGAAGGAATATCAGTCGATATTTTTAGGACTATCATAGATAGAACGCATAACAGCACTTCAATCGTCCTCGTTCCCCCCAAAAGACTTAACCTCTTATTTGATCAAAATAAGATCGATGTTAATTTCGCTGACTCGCCTTCCTGGAACCCAACAAGGCCCAACCCACCGTATGTGTTCTCTGACCCCTACACCGTCGTATCCGAATACATCTACTTTGTTAGCGATAATTTTCAAATAATACAAGAACCAGTCGATCTTATCGGTAAAATTGTAGGCATTAATTTTGGTTATTATTACGCGCAATTTGAAACACTTTTTTCTGAAGGCAACATCAGGGTATCCAAAACCCACTCCCCCAAAAAGTTGCTATTAAACCTGAATAACAAACAGATTGATGCCGCGTTTTTCGATGACATGTCGTTCGGCTATTTAATCAACCAGGAACAGCTGGATAGATCTGAATTTAGAAGAGGTAAGAGATTGACTGAAGCGCCACTTGGTTTAAAGCTGCGTATTGATAAGAAACACCTACTAAAGAAAATTAATAAAGTCATTGCAAACATGAAGGAAGACGGCACAATCAAGAGAATAATTGCCAGTTACACCCATCCCCCCCGTCTTTAATGAACTATCTATTTTTTGTGTAGTTTATACAAACTACGCTAGCGTCGATGGATCACTGTTTCGATGGTCCGCAGCTTTGATGAAAGACCGCATTGAAGAACACTGCCACAAAAAAATTAACACCTTGAAAATAAAACAATGTGCTTTAGGAGCAAAAAATGAAGGTGATGCGGCAACAAAAACAGCCTCTGTCTGTAGATAGAAGCTGTCCAGATTAAATTCAGACATACACTATTATTAGGCAGTTAAGCCCTACTCAGCTAAACGTTCTTCAACATCCGCTAATACAGCATGGAGTCTCACAAGATCGCGGTCCCGCTTCATGTTTTTCTCACGGGTTTTTGATACCAGAATATCAAGTTCATGCGCGGTAGCATGCGCTTGAGCGGCTTCTTTGTTTGCTTCATTTAAGGTTAAATTATTAGGATTCATTGACACCCTCCAACGCGAAAAGACAGGAATATGACAAGAAAAAGTGGACTCACGTTCGACATCTATCTCCAAAACAGCCCATCAAAGTAGATCACTTTTTGACCAAACAATTATAGTTCGTTTTTTAAGCAGAAGTAAACCGATACAAAAGATCTGCTTTTAATTAGGGCCATAATTATTAATAATGGCGCGACTAAACTGTTGCTTACACGTCCACTATTTTTAGAGTATTAGCTTTTTATGGATCTACACATATATATCGATCATTCAGACTTAACAGACACCTGCTTGGAAGATATTGCAGAAGCCGTACTGGAGTCTATTTCAACCTGGGTCGGCAACAAGAAACAAGGCACTCAAGTTCTCAACCTAAAATCTGAAGACGATTTAGACAGTTGGAAGCTCGGTTTAAGTGTTCAGGTTAAATCAAAATTCAAGCTGAAAGACCCACTTAACTTCTTGTATACCATCGCAAAAGAGCACAAATGTGAATTTGTGATAGCGACATTTGACGCCCAAGCTGGTGTTAGTGAAGAGGTCTGCTATTTTGGCTTTGAAGAAGGTCGCCCTGACCTATTTGAGATAGCAAATTATTTAGAGCTTTAAGCATTCTGACCTATAACCTCTATGGAATTTAAGCGTGTTTCAATCAATGCACGGCCACTGAATTCGCTTACTAATACCCGATGACCGACTCCAAGCCTCTACTTTATTTGAATATTAATGAAAGTGGAGGCTTGTAGCGTCTCATTCTATTCATTTCACTCTAATACCAATTTAGTCTAATAAACACGCAACTATTGCTTGTGATGATATTCGCGACTCTTATACTTAATTAACCCAGTTCAACGAGCAGTTTCAATTCAAGTAGTGTTAATTTTACTACTTACTTCTATCTCAATTAGAAAATTGGAGAAGCCATTATGAGCTACACCGATTGGAAAATTTCCGGCCCAGAATTTTCATCTTGTAACTGTGACTACGGTTGCCCTTGTCAATTTAATGCTCTCCCCACTTATGGAAATTGCGAAGCGGCAGTTTCTATGGAAATCAAAAGTGGCCATTTTGGCGAAACTGATCTGACCGGCCTGCGTTGGGTATGCACTTTGGCGTGGCCCGGACCGATACATGAAGGCAATGGCCGTTGCCAGGCATTTGTTGATGAACGAGCAAATGATCAGCAACGTGAAGCCCTACTGACCATTCTATCTGGGCAAGAAACTGCTCCCGGCGGGACTATCTTTCAGGTATTTAGCGGCACCATTACAGACATGTTAGAGCCTCAGTTTGTACCGATTGAGTTCTCGATAGATATAGAACAAAGAAAAGCCAAGACGGTCATTCCCGGCGTACTTGAAGCGACCGGGGAGCCGATACTAAACCCGATAACCAATGAGCCTCACCGGGTTCGCGTTACCTTACCCGAAGGTTTTGAATATACCGAAGCCGAATACGGCAGTGGCAGCATCTCAGCTCAAGGAGATATAAAAGTAACGACTAGCGGAAAACATGCGCATGTCTGCCAAATAAACATGACACAAAATGGCGTTATCCATTGATGGCTTAACTATGTCTAACAGCAACAACTCACTGAACTCATCGCTAGCAGTACGTCCGTGGTTATTAGTTTTTAATCGGCAGCGCTGGCTGGCGACTCTTACTTTACTGGCAGTGATACTTTGTTCTTGGGCATATTTATGGCATATCTCCTTGAACATGAAGATGATGAATATGCCAACAGTCTCTTCACTCAAGATACCCGCAATACATGCCTGGACAACTCTCGAGTTTATCTACATGTTTATTATGTGGGTAATCATGATGATCGGTATGATGCTTCCCAGTGCCGCCCCTATGATTTTAACTTACGCATCAATAGGCAAGCATCAAAAACAGTATCAACATACCATCTCATTCAGCATGGGTTATCTGTCTATTTGGACTATATTTAGCCTTATCGCGACGCTTCTCCAATGGGCCTTAGACCAAGCAGCTTTACTATCGCCTAGCATGGTCAGCCAAAGCCCTATGCTAGGCGCCAGCTTACTTATTATTGCAGGTTTGTATCAGTTTTCTCCTCTTAAAAACAATTGTCTCACGCAATGTCGCTCGCCTTTTCAATTTATTATGACCCGTTTGCGCCCTGGCACAAAAGGCGCTTTTTTAATGGGCATTAAACACGGTGCTTTTTGTTTAGCGTGTTGTGGTTTTTTAATGACCCTACTTTTTGTAGGCGGCGTGATGAATTTAATATGGATCGCCAGCATTACCTTCTTTGTGCTATTGGAAAAGAGTTTACCTTTTGGTGAAAAATCAACATGGCTGAGCGGAAGCCTGTTAATTCTATGCGGAAGCCTGTTTTTGATTTACGCGTAGACAGGCCAAGAGAAGGCAGGCGACCAAGAGCAGCGATGATGTTTTAATCACACCTTGCTCGCCTTAGCCGCCTCTAGTTTACGCGTGCATATAACTTAAAACTGATATCAATTTGCAGCGACTTTTTCCAAACGAGTGATCTTCTCCAAATGCACAGGCACGTATTTATGGAAGGGCGTTTTGGTGAAAGGATCACAATGCCCCCCTGAGGTGAGTATATTCAAAGCAGGCCCTATGGGTTCACTGCCTTTATAACGCATGCCGTAACCATGAGGCAGGGTAACCATGCCTTGTCGCACCGTATCATCGACATCGGCTACCACCTCCAACTGCCCCTTACTCGATTTGCACAGCAGCTTTTCACCGCTTTCAAGCTCAAGTTTTGCCGCATCATCCGGATGAATTCTTAAGGCGCCCTGCTTATCAACTTTACGCCATTCAGGGTTCCTGAATATCTGGTTCGCGTTATAGCTGCGTCGCTCACCCGCCATCAATACAAATGGATAGTCTTTTAGCATATCTTCAGCATCTTTAAGACCATGAAGCTCTTCTAATACTTCTTCAATATCTAGGTGTATGCGTCCGTCCGGGTTCTTAATAAAACCCCATAGTTCCTTAAATTCATGTTTACTGATGATCGTACCGGATTGGCTTGCTAAAACTTTTCTAAATAAATTTACGCCAAGCGTGATGTTATTACCCTTAATGCCCGCTCGTTTAACGGCCACTGCATTCTTTTTGGCATAGTCGATAGACAGTGGCAACAATAAGGCAGCGGTTGCTGCGCCTTCAGGTAAAGCCGCCCCCAATGTGCGATAGATGATTGACGGTGCGTAAGCGGCCCAGTGCTTATTCATTTTAAGGGTCGCCATCAAAGACGATAAATACAGCTGATGGCCCGTCATGTCGGGTTCATGCTTTGCAATACGCTCTAAAATCGGGAAGCTTTCAGGTATCAGGCCCATTTTGGTCAGTAAGCGTGAATAGATCTCAGGCTCCGGTAAACAATCTGCCAAAGGCTCAAAAACAGGGCGGCGCAGGTGGAAGAAATTTTCAGGAAATTCAGCATTAAAACCTGTCGCTTCCCACTTTTCAAATTGAGAAGCCGCTGGCAAAACATAGTCCGCAAGACGAGCGGTTTCTGTCATGGCGACATCTACCACCACCAAAATATCTAGCTTCTTAAACGCTCTTTCATATGCTTGTGAGTCGGCGAAGGTCATCGCAGGATTACTACTTTCAACCCAAATCGCTCTTAAACGATCGGGCCCTTCATGTTCAATTTCATCCGGTAAAATATTCGGTGGATACATACCCGATATCGGCATCATTTTATGGTGAGCCGTTAACTTTAATTCTCGCTTTCTTTCATCGGTATTGCCCAGAATCGGCAGAAAAGACGTATGTAAATTGTTACCGCCTTTTTTAGCAAAATTACCGGTGACCAGATAAAGCATTTTTTCAAGATAAGCGGTCACGGTAGAATGCAGCGACTGCTGTAAACCTAAGTCAATGCGTACACAGCCCGCTTTTGCCTGAGCAAAATCACGCGCGATTTGTTGCGCCAATTCCAACGACACATCAGCTTTACTCACATAGTCTTCAATAGGTACCTCAAGTAGCTCTTTTTCCAAAGCCTCAAAGCCGGTGCAATGTTCAGCGATGAAGGCCTTATCATGTAAATTTTCACGCACAATAATCGCCAGTAAAGCCGACATTAAGTAGGCATCGGTACCGGGCTTTAATTGCACGTGAATGTCGGCCATTTTGGCGGTCTCAGAACGACGTGGATCAAATACCACCATGGTTCGATCTGGGTCTTTCTTAAGCGCTTTTAAGGTATCTCGCGCATTAGGGATACCATGAGATTGAAAAGGATTACAACCGATAAACAAAACGTAGTCAGCATGTTCGACGTCTTCGGTCGCATGCACACGTTGGTCACCGAACAAACGACCATTAACCCAAAAGTCCATGGTCTTTTCTTGCGCTAAAGCTGAATAAACATAACGACTACCACCCATGGCATGACGTAGTTGCTGTGCATAGGCGCCGCCCAAATGGTTGCCCTGTCCGCCGCCGCCCACAATGGCAAAGGCATCGGCGCCGTAGTTATCTCTTACCGCGCCCATTTTATCGGCAATTTCAGTCAGCGCCTGATCCCAACTGATCGCCTCGAAAGCGCCCTCCGCGTTTCTTTTAAGCGGCTGCGTTAAACGATCATCATGATTCTGATAGTGCTCCAGCCTGGCCGCCTTCTGGCAAATATAACCCTGGGTCATCGGGTGCTGAGGGTCACCTTTAATTTTGGTAAACTTGCCATTATCGGCGGTGATGGTAATTCCGCAATTTCGAGAACATAAAATACACGCATTGGCATGCTGCTCACTCGTTGAAGTCATCTTGGCTGTCATCGCTGCTCTCTCTTTTTTTAGATTTAGTCTTTGTAGTAAACCATTTGGCTGGTGGTGGCGAGTAGCTTTTTATCTTCACTCCAGAGTTCAGCCGTTTGATCAAAATAACTGCCACCAAATTTAGAGGCGCGTGCATGGCCGAGTACAAAACCTGATTCGAGCTTTTCCAACTCTTCTTCTGTCGCATGAAAATGCACGGTCAGGCTCACCGTACCGATAGGCGCGAGTTTTCGTCGTCGAATAATAAAGCGCGGGAAGAAGGCGTCAGCGATTGACGCCAATGAAGCAAAATCGAGTTTTCTGGCGGGTTTGTCAGCAATCCACAGTAAACTTTCTGACAGGTCTTTATCATCACCTTCTGCCCCACTTTCGACTTTCTCGAAGGGCGCGCCACTGACGAAGCGCATATCATACTGCTTCACCCAAACCGGAAAACCGGGTAACTCAGGCAGGCAAGTCACATCGTCATAATGAGGTGCTTCAGGACAGGATGCCTCTTGGCTCTGCCAGGTATCTCTTCGTTTGGCAAACACACAGGTCGCTGAGCACTGAATCTCGCTGCCTTGTTTGAGCGCCACAGACCAATGCTGGTTTGAGCGGTTGGCGCGTAGCAATACGACTTCAATTTCGACCTCGTCACTATTAATCGGCCCAAGATAGTTCACCGTTAAGGAGATGGGCGAACCTTCACGTTCAGGGTGTTTTAGAATAGCGTGTAAGATTTTGGCGGCCGTAATGCCACCAAAGGGCCCGACCATGTTCTGATAAGCTGGGCTAACTTTAGCTATTCGCTTATTGGGCTCACCACATAAAGCAATCGCCTGGTCAAATAGGTGTTGTGTCCCATTCGTTTCACTCATAACTTATCTCCTCAAATTAGAACAGGCTTTTCCTGATCCAGCAGTTAAGTTAAGCTAATTCCAAGAGCCTATCAATTTAATAAAACTGAACTTAAGATAAGCTCAGCTAATCCCAGAAGATATAATTGAAATAAATAGGAAGCCAACATGCAGCAGAAACCACCACCCATACAGTGGTTACCCGTGTTCGAAGCGGCCGCCCGGCTTTTGAACTTTAAAAAAGCGGCAGAAGAGCTATGCGTCACGCCGCCAGCAGTGAGTCAGCAAATTAAAGTACTCGAAGAATACTTAGGCGTCACCCTGTTTGATAGA
>Ga0209290_1000990_pt1 | contig 15896 bp, 11 predicted proteins | sample EN1Hudsemesocosm_2_FD_184632 | JGI IMG/M metagenome (GOLD analysis project Ga0209290, IMG submission 184632) | Methane-oxidizing microbial communities from mesocosms in the Hudson Canyon - EN10B Hudson Canyon (SPAdes) (version 2) | ecosystem: Environmental > Aquatic > Marine > Cold seeps... | reverse complement strand
GATGATGTAAGTCTTAGTGTACATAAAAAGCCTCGATCAATACTTAAGCTAATTTATATTATGTTAAGCATTGATCGAGGCTTTTTTATGAATTAAAAGTCTTGCGTTATATTGTACTAAAAAAAAGGTTAAAGGCGGTAGGATAGGGCGCTAAATTAAATTGATTTGTTTGCTCGTTATCTCTGAAAAAGATGTTCCTAGGATGGTGACAATCCCATCCACGATGGGCTCAATTTGCCGGATAATGTACCGCTCATAGTCTAGGGGAGACTTCAAATGTTCCTTTGGCTCGGGCCCTTGAAGTGTATAAAAATATTCGATCCAGCCACCGTTTGTATATCGTGGTTTATGCCCTGCATGAATCGCTGCCTCATCGGCTTTACGTGCCGCTTGAACATGTGGCGGGACATTACGCTTATATTCGCTTAGCGTGCGTCTCAAACGCTTTCTATAAACAAGCTTGTCATCCAACTCTCCATTTTTTAGCGCAGTAATTACTTCAAGGATGTAAGGTTTGAATTCAAGATTTAAAAATATCTTTTGGTATAATGATTTCTGAAATTCTCGGGCAAGCGGCGTCCAGTCAGTTCTAACAGCCTCTAGTCCTTTAAAAACAAGTTTGTATGTAAGAGGGTCTGGATGGTCATAAGTAAAGCCTTTCTGGCAAACAAGACCAGCGTACCTTTTCTTTGAGCCTTGTTCAGAGCCACGGATGGTTGGCATTAAAAATTTAGAAAAGTGTGTCTCATACTCAAGCTCTAATGTGCTTTGTAATTGGAATTCCTGGGCTAAGAATTCTTTCCACCACTGAGTAATAAATAATGCTAATTCTTTACCAATAACATCCGCTTCTTTAACTGAAACCTGTTTATTGAGCCATACAAATATTGAGTCAGTATCGCCATAAATAACTTCATAGCCTTTTTCTTCAATCAATTCACGAGTACGTAGCATTATTTGATGCCCTCGTAAGGTAATTGAACTGGGTAACCGCGCATCAAAAAAACGACAACCAGGTGTGCCCATCACACCATAAAATGAATTCATGATTATTTTGATTGCTTGCGAGAGTGCTTGGTTATTTTCTGCCTTAGCTTGGTCGCGTGCTTGCCATAAATTCTCGATCAGAGTAGGAAGAATACTATTTTGTTTTTTAAAGTATGCACCCTTAAAGCCTTTAGACAAGATTGCCTTATTATATTGTTCATTCGTCTCTAAGTTTTGCGCTTTGCTTGTTTGAGTTGAGTCAAATAAACGGTCGCCTTCAGCAAGGCCGTAGGGATCGACCATGAAGCTACGAATAATACTTGGATAAAGGCTTTTAAAGTCTAAAACCAGTACATTTGAGTAAAATCCTGGCTTAGATTCCATCACGTAACCTCCAGGACTGCCTACACCTTGAGGGTCAATGGGAAGGTTGGGGGCGACATAACCTTGTCTGTGTAAGCGGGGTAAATATTGGTTTTCAAATGCTGCAACAGAACCTCCAATCTTATCAAGAGGTAAACCTGTGAGCCTGGCGCGCTCAATTGCAAATTCTATCAGCTTAGCTTTTTTGAATATATCCCAAACGAGTACACAATCCTCAATGTTATATTTGATGAAAGCGTGTTGGTCTTCATTGTAAAGCCGCAAGATCTCATCTGCTTTATTCGTCGCGTTATTGATTAATTTGCCTCTACCAAGCATGTTAAAAGCCACAAAGTCGAGAGCATAACTTTCAAAATTAAAGGTGGCAGATTTTAGCGTGTCGATACCGTCTAAAATTGCACGCCCAGGTACTAAGACAAAGTAATGTTCAGACCCTTTATTCGTTGAATTGTTGTTTGAACTAGATCGCCATTCGATGGCTTCATTGTTACGGCCAATGTTGAATTTGAGTCCCAGCCTTAGGCAGGCATTATGTAGAAAACGAAGGTCGAAATTAATACAATTCCAGCCGATTAATAGATCAGGGTCGTATTCTTGAATCCAGCGGATAAAAGCAACTAAAAGTGACTTCTCATCAATGAAACTCAAGCAATTAACTTCAGATGATAACCCAACTATGAATACAAGTTCGGTAGTGTCGTTATATACCGCGATCGATAATAAGGAGTTATCAAGGTAATTAGTTTCAATGTCAAAAGACACTACACGAAAATTAGGTGTGAAATTAATTGGCTTCAGTTTTGCGTTATAGATATGACGATGCTGGGTATTAGGTGTTACATGATTACCGGAAGCTAAAACACCAGTTACTGACATGGTGCTAGTGATAAATCGCTCCATTAAGTAGCGATCTACCGTTCTAACGTCTGCTTCAAGCGGGGGGATGTTGTGTTCTTTGAGCTTATTCGCAGCTGCACGTAGCTTTTTTTGGCTAGTGAAATAAAATCCGCAAACAGGATGTTGCGAGAACGATTTTAAAGCTAATGAGCGGGAGCGATGGTAGTGGTTTTTTATTAAGTTTAATGCTTGGTCTAAATGGGGTTGTTCTACGAAAAAAATACCTTCTTGCGATGTTTGTTCAACAAGTAAGGGGCCTTCCTCTGTACTAAGCCAATACCTAAGTAATAAGCCATCATTGGATTCCCTCCATTGGCGGCTAATTAAAAAACCGTTGATTTGCTTCACTGATGACTTAAATCCACGACTAAATTAATGAAGGGAGAATTATTTTAACATTAAGAGATGGAACAATGATATTAAAGGCTTTTAAGTTGAGTTAATGACATCGGTTTATAATATAAATACCCCTGAGCCAAAGCGCACTTATATTCTTTTAAAAAATTTGCCTGGTTAATAGTTTCAACCCCTTCAGCAATAACCTTCATATCAAGTTTCTGTGCAATTGCAATGATAGCAGTGACTATAGCGTCATCACTGGCATTACTAGAAAGGTCCTGTACAAAGGTTTTATCTATTTTAAGTTGGTCTATAGGAAAACGCTTTAGATAGCTTAACGATGAATAACCTGTTCCAAAGTCATCTATTGAAAGGCTTATTCCTAAAGATTTTAAAGTGTTAAGCGTTTCAATTGTCCCGTCAATATCCTCAATTAATGTGCCTTCAGTTAGTTCAACGGTAAATCTTTCCGCAGAGCAATTAGGGTAAGCCTGAATCATGTCTTTAATGACAGAACAAAGATTGCTTGCATGCCTAAATTGATAGGCAGCAACGTTAACGGCCATTCTTGTATTTTCGAAACCTGATTCGTAAAGAATATGCCAGTCGTTGAACGCTTGTCTAATAACCCAGTCACCAATCGCCTCGATTAGGCCTGTTTCTTCTGCTAATGGAATAAATACATCAGGTGATATTAGATTCCCTTGAGGGTCTCGCCATCTGATTAAAGCTTCAAACCCGATGATACTATCATTAGTCATATTGACTTGCGGTTGATAGAGTAATTCAAAGCTTTCATCTTTTACTGCCTTTCTTAGCTTGTTTTCAAGTACTAATCTGCCTTTTGCTTTAATATTCATTTCTTGCTGAAAAAACTGAAAACGATTTTTTCCCGCATCTTTCGCATGATACATTGCTAAATCGGCGTTTCGCAAAAGTTCGTCTGGTTTTGTACCGTCTTGAGGATAGAGAGCAATCCCAATGCTCGATGAAACCACCAGCTGGTTCCCCGATAAGAAGACAGGGGTCTCAAGCTGACTTAATATTTTATCAGCGATATCAATAACGCAAGACTCTCCTTTGATCGCACTAATGACAACCGTGAATTCGTCACCACCTAATCGTGCAACAGTATCTTCAGCGCGAACATATGACTTTAATACAGACGCAATATGTTGTAATAACTGGTCGCCATGATCATGACCTAAAGAGTCATTTACCGTTTTAAAATTATCCAAATCAAAGAGCAAAACTGCAACTTGCTCTTTATGTCGGTGAGCACTTATGATTGCTTGATCCAATCTATCCATTAGCAATCTTCGATTAGCTAGTTTTGTAAGCGGGTCATAAAATGCAAGTTGTTCGATGGTATCTTCAGCTTGTGCTTTGAGTTTCGCCTGATGCATATTATAAAGAGCTGCACTAATATCATCGCTTAAACTACTTAAAAGCTGTGTCATTTCAGTATCAAAAACATCTTTTTGAGAGGAGTAAAGCGTGAATATAGCGATCAATTCACCATCAAAAAATAGAGGTACAGCGGCAAGCGCGGCATAACCCCTTTCCACCGCAGCTGCTCTCCAAGGCCAAAAGTCAGGTTCATTAAGAACGTCATTTACGCAGGATACTTGTTTTGTTTTTGCCGCTATGCCTACAGGGCCTTTTGACCATTCAGAGTCATCTATTCTCATTTGCGTTTTTTGTAAGTAACCGCTCTCGGAGCCTGCAAAAAATTTTGGCTGCACAATGTGCTCATCAAATGAACCAATCCATGCCATTTTTAAGCCACCCTGTTTGATCGCAATTTCGCATATTTTTTGGAATAATACTTCCTTATCTTTAATGCGTGTAATTGCTTGGTTTGTATGACTTAATACACGATAAGCACGGCTTAAACTTGCGAATTGCTCTTCAGCATTTTTACGAGTTGTTATTTCCCTTAGTGCATGCACCATGGTTGAAAAATTTTCACCCAAATGTAAAGCTGATAATGTCGCCTCATACCATTTATGGTTCTCTTCATCATAAAACTCAAAGTCTTGAAGTGATTCTTTACGAGCGATAGATTGACAAATAGAGCACTCTTTCTGAGGTGTCGAGGTAGGGTGGAGGAGATCATGGCAATGCTTACCAACAACGTTTTCTCTATACATGTCTCTTACGATTTTATTTGCCTGCTGAATAACGCCAAACTGATCAATAATAACAGTCGCTTCACTGACTGAATCATAGGATTTTACAACACGCGATAAACTCTCAAACGGACGTGTTAATGCAGATTCTATAAGAGCTTGATAAATTGCCCAAAATGATAAGAATTTAAATATGTGTCCTATTAGTACGGCTGGACCATTCAACCCTACATATAATGTAAAACAAAGTTCCGCAAGAATGGTTAAAAAAATTGAAATAAGAAGTAAGTTTTTGGTGTTTTCTTCAATTTTGTAACGCTTTAGTTTAAGGTGAAATGCAGCGAAAATTAATATTGTAATAATGATGTATTCACTCATTATTTTGGCAGTAGTCAGGCCTTGGCCTTCAATAAACATGCTGGGAAATTGCTTACTGAAAATTGATGCTATTGCGACGCAACAAACTAGGGCAATACAAAAAAAGATGGATTTAGGTTTAACTTTCTTAATGAGTGTAAAAGGGGCGATTAATAGAATTAACGCTTCAAGGTATCGACCCACAATCCAAAATTGAATTGTCGCCTCTACATTCAATGAGTCAAATATTTCTACTCCTTTAAAGCTTAAGGTGTGAAATAAATCAACGAGTCCAACCCAAAAATAACCGCAACCTAAATATAATAAGAATTGATTACGCGAAAAAGCAAACGTATTCCACGAAACAACAAAGCTCATAATGGCAATGCCGATTGCAAAGAGTTCGATTAGTGTATGGAATAAGACTGAGTTAAATGTGCTGCAGATTAACAAAGATACTGAAATATAAAGTGGTATACGCCAATGTTGCTGGAGAGAGGTAGCAAGCTTTAAGTCAGGTAATACTTTACTACCCGGCTGATTGACCTTATCGTGTTTATGGTTCACGTATTAAAATAACTCGTATTAAGAAAAATAGTTCGTACTCGGTTAGTCTAAGTATAGTGAAGCTTTGTCGCAACGCTATCCTCTGTTATTAAATATGAAACTTTTTAACAAACGCGCTTACAGTTAAAAAATTTGGCTAAATTTGTAGACTTTAGTATTTAATCAGCGCTAGAGTATAAATATAGAATATTGGTTTTTCACCATTCCTTTTTGTACAGCTACGCTCTAGAATTAAGAAATAAATCTAACAATATAAAGAGACAATTATGAAGTTTGACACTGACCTGTTACAAGAAATAAATGTATTGAAAATGTTTGATCTGTCCAGCTCCCAGTTAGGTATTAAAGTTCATCATGATGCTGCTCCTGAAGCAGTTCATGCAACACAAAGGTTATTTGATAAAGGCTTGATTACACAAAATGATGGCGGTTATTTAACGGGTTTAGGTCGTGATGCAGCTGAGCATACAAGTAACCTACTTACCATTTTAACGACTGCTTGATAAAGGCTTTAAATGCATCAAAACGACTCAGTAAGCTCTACATTACTCGAGTCCTTACTCGCTGGTGCACACTATCACAAAGTGAATTTAACGAGTGTCTTTAAAGAAGCAGGCTTAGACCCTGATATTCTTCAAAAACATGGTCGGCTACATTTAGATCATGTTGGCCCCTTACTTAGAAGCTTATGGCTGAAAATGGGGGATGAGGCGAGTGGTTTTTTAACAACACCACTCAAATTAGGTGTGTTCAGCATGATGTGTCATGCACTTATTACATCTGGTAACCTTAGAAGAGGACTCTTGCGTAGTGCAAGATTTATAGAGCTTCTTAGTGATGACTTGTCTCTGAAGTTAAAAGAAACAGGTAACGAAGCTCATTTCATTATACATTACCGCAACCCACACAATCTCGATACAACATTTTTTGTTACATCATTATTTGTTATTTGGATACGACTTTCATGTTGGTTAATTGATCAACCTATCATGCTTGAACGTATTCAGTTTGAATTTCCAAAGCCTGCTTATAGTGATGAGTTTTCATTAATGTTTCCGTGTCGGCACAGCTTTTCTCAATCCTCAAATCGAGTCGTTTTTAACAACAGGTTACTATCCATACCTATCAAACAAGATAGCGAAACGTTGAGTACCTTTTTACATAATGCGCCAGAATCATTGCTAACACAGTTTAGGTCGGACAATAGCTTAACTGCTCAAATTAAACGCCTGCTACTACATCGCAATGGGATGCAGACTGAAATAGAGAACATGAATTTTGAGCTAGTGTCTTCAGAGCTCAGTATGACAACACATACTTTAAGGCGTCGACTGAAGGATGAGGGCAATAGCTTTCAAGAGATCAAAGACAGCATACGCAGGGATAGGGCAATGATGTTACTTGATAATCCTTCCGTAGCGCTTCATGATATTTCAATAAAATTAGGGTTTTCTGAACCTGCTGCGTTTAACAGAGCCTTTAAAAAGTGGACAGGACTAACGCCGGGTGTATTTCGAGAAACAAATCGATAAAATTATTCTCGTCTAAGTATAAGAAAAATATATAACTGATCAATATATATTATATTTTTAATATATATTGATTGTGGATATACTTTGTTTCAAATTAAACCATTAAGGAATTTTATTAAAATGAGTTTTATCCAAAGTATATCGAAATTGTTCTTAATTTTAGCGCTCTCATACTTATCAATTTTTTCATCAAACGTATTTTCAGCGATCAATACTCCAGCAAAAGCACTTAGTTTTTCAGTCATTAAAACGGCAGAATCAAGTGGGTCACTCGAAGCGATGGTTGTTGATGATGGAGGTTGGTTTACTGTTAGGAACCTAGTGCATACAGCGGTATTAGTAAGGCATCCTAAAGGTGATTTTTTATGGGATAGCGGAATTGGCAGTGAAGTTGAGTCACAAATGGAGGTGTTCAATTTATTTGAATCTCAACTATTTAGTATCAATAATGTTAATCCGGCCAAGCAACAACTGGAGGCTAAAGGCTATCCTATTGAAAATCTTTTAGCGATTATTCCTAGCCACATGCATTGGGACCACGCAAGTGCGCTCGAAGATTTTTACAATACGCCAATATGGGTGCAAGAGAAAAGTTTATTAGAAGCGAGGCAAGGTGAAGCGCCAGCTTTTGTAACTTCTCAGTTTGATCGTCCTGACTTAAAGTGGCATGACTTGAAACTGTTAAATAAACCATTCATGGGCTTTGAGTATAGTCTAGATATTCATGGGGATGGGTCTGCGGTACTTGTAGATTTGAGCGGGCATTCAGAAGGACATTTAGGGTTATTCCTGACACTTGCTAATGGCCAACAATATTTCTTTATTGGTGATACAACATGGGCGATTAAAGGTGTTGAAGAGAACAAATCACGACCTTGGATTACAGATACCTTGGTTGGTGTAGATACAGATATCATACAAAACGCCAAAGTTATTGATAAAATACACAATCTGTCTAAGATGAATTCTAAGCTCTTTATCGTACCTGCTCATGATGAATTGCAGCTTAAACAGCTTCCTAACTTTCCAACGTTTAGTGAATAAAAGTTGTCAAAAGAAACTAAGAAACTAAGAAGCTAGGTTGTATAGAATGGATTTACGTAGTCTAAAATATTTTGTGGCCACGGTAGAAGCAGGCAGCATAAGTGCTGCTTCTACCCGTTGTCATGTTGCTCAGCCGTCTATCACAATGGCGATTGCGAAACTTGAAGATGAATTAAACTGTAAATTATTCGATCGTCATCGAAAGGGAAGTTCACCGACACCTGACGGTGATCGAATGTATTTAATGGCGACTGAACTACTGCAACATGCTGATAGCATTAAGCAGCAGTTTTCACCTGTTGAGCATGTTCATAAGGTCACGTTGTCGGTAGATAAAAATATAAGAATTAATACACTTGAAACTCTATTGTCAAAACCAAAGTGCGAATTTAATACTTATCAATTTGAGATATTAAGCGATGCACATGTTAGTGGAGGCCCTTTAAATACACAGGTACAAAAGCAAGCAGACTTACGTCTAACGACGCTTAATCAGTGTGATAAATCTGAAACGTTTGTCTCACTAGGTTTTGAAGAATATGCCTTATTAATCCCAAATAACAATTTACTCGCCTATCAAAAAGAACTGAGCTTGAATGACCTTAATGAGCAAAATATAATAGAACGTATTCATTGTGAAAATCACGCGCTATTCGAGCAAACGATTTCTCCGCTGGGTCTGACTACACATACGGTTGCAAAAGTTGAAAGTGAAGAGTGGGCGCATGCTTTAGTTGGTGCCGGTCTTGGGTTAGCTTTTGCGCCAGTGCCGAAAGATTTTACTGATCCGCGATTTACGGTTCGTTTTTTATCTGAATGGCTATCAATACAAGCGCCAACTCGAGAGGTGGGATTAGCGATTAAAAAGTCAAAAATGGCAAAACTAGAAGCAATTTTACCAAGTTTAGTTTTGTAATTATTAGCGTTGTTAGAAACAGCCTAGTTGTCGAGCAGCTTAGGCATTAAAAGCTCTATCATGTAACCATCAGGGTCTTTTACGAAAGCGAGTATTGTACTGCCATGTTTCATTGGTCCTGCTGGACGAACTACTTCACCACCTTTCTGTTTGATTCGTTCGCAGGCGAGATAAACGTCCTCAACTTCAACGGCTAAATGACCAAAGCCATTACCCAAATCATATTCTTTTGTTTCCCAATTGTGTGTGAGTTCTATTGCGGTATGTTGTGACTCATCACCATAGCCTAAAAATGCAAGGGTGAACTTACCTTCAGGGTAATCCTTCTTGCGCAATAAATGCATACCTAATATTTCAGTATAAAACTCGATCGATTTATCGAGGTCAATGACCCTTAGCATTGTATGTAGTAGTCTCATATTCTAGTTACCGATCTGATGTAGTAAGTTATTCAGTCAATTAAATCAAATTCTATTCAAGGGTACATCGGCCGAAGAGGCGATGTATTTGATGTTTTATTGCTTTCTTTTATTAAGGTTTTAATGTGCTGTTGCAATAGAGTTTTGTCATAAATATTTTGATTACTAGTACTTTCCCCTGCATACAATTCTGCTTCAAATGCTTTTGCTTGAATGAAAATAGTCTCATTTAGTTTTTCTAGGTCATGCAAATTTTGTATCTTTAAATCAAGGTTTGTAGATTTAGAGAATTTACTTGCCCATAAGATAAGGTGTTTGGGCATTTCATGGTTATCTTTTTTTATTGCTTCGCATAAATTTTTATAAAGCAAACCAAGCTCTGGCTCCGGGCTAAAACTAGTTTCAAGGTTATTTGTGACTGTTCGTTTTTTAAGTAATAACAATGTGGTACAAATCCAACCGAGTAAAATTAATACAATAATGGTGTACCAAAATTGGTTGTTAGCTGGTTCGGTTACTGGTGTTCCGGGCTTGGTTGATTTGGGTTCTATTTGGTCAGGTGTGATTAGTTCTGGTGACAAATCAATACTTGGTTTCTGAGACATTTGAGGTACTTGAACTAAATTTTCAATTTCAGGATTAACTATTATATTAAAAGTATGAGCCGGTATTATTGCAACACGTTCAACATCATTGAGCGTATCCCACCATGGAACGCGAACCTCAGGTAGAGTGATTTCAGTCGGTGAAACAGCAACGAGCGCAATGGATTCTTGTCGAATTGACTGAGCACCTGACTCATGTTGTTGTGATTCAACGTTAGGCATATCAGGATAAATTTTTAAGCCAGGCGTTTTATTAATTCCTATTGGCGGTAGGGCCGAGCCCAATAACCCTAAGGCTTTAATTTCTAAAGTACGAGTTATTGATTCACCAACCATTAAATTCTCAGGCGCAGTCTCCCATTTTTCACTCAAGTATAAACTCGTTGCTGGTAACCAAGTATCACCGGTGAAACTACTGGGTGGCGATTTAATATCGATACTCATTGGTTCAGTAAATTCTCTGACCCTGACTCGTCGTCTATTTTGGGTATCAATCAGCAAACCGTTGAAGCTTTGAGCATCAATTGTGAGTTTTCCGCTTTTTTGTGGAAATAAAAGATACTGACGTTCACGTACTTCATACCGACGATTGTAAGCCATTCTAAAATATTTTTTAGTATCGCCAAGCGCTTCGATAATCGCATCGTTTGATTCAGGCACACTTAATTCACCACTTGCCAGACGGTCGGCTGAGTATAAACGTAATGTGTAGATCACCTGTTCTTGTACGTAGGCAGCTGACTTGTCTAAAGTGGCCTCAATGAAAACTTGTGGGGGGTTATTAGCATCCTGAGGAGCCTTACCCTTCAGAACATTTATGGTTAGTTCATTAGATTCAGCATCTTTATATTTAACAGCAGGAATGTTTAAGGTACCTGTACGCTTTGGTGCAAGACTATAACTCCAGGTTACTTGTGCTGTCGTATCGCCATTGATTGATTGCATATTATAACTTTGCTTTTGGTCAAGAATTTCAAAGTCCTTGCTAAGCTCATCCGTGTTTGGAGCTTCTAATTGAGTGCGTCCAAAGTTCATAATCCCACCAAGACTGAAGTCCATTTCAATGTCACCCATGATGATTAAATTCAAGGTGTCTGACTCATAAATCTTGTTACGATCAACGCTGGCCGTGAGAGTTGTTTCAGCCATGGTGAAAAAGGTTGCTGCCATAAAGCATATAAATATTAAACAACGGGACATTAAACTATTTACCTTTAAAAAGTATGATTCTAGATTGGCTATTCTAATTTCGATATTCTCTTTTATAACGTCAGCAAGTTTGAAATAATTTACCATATTGGTTCACCGGCTTCGCGTGTGTTTCGGTTTCTATCCCTTGATTGTTGCTCAAATTTTCGTCTCAATAAACCACCTGGATCATCTGGCACTCGACGCATCCACTGTTCATAAGATTGCTTTTCTTCATCTGTTAAATCTTCAGGTTTAGGCATCGTAGAGGCTTTGGCTTCTTGCTCTTTCTCTGCTTGTTTTTGTTCTTCTGATTTTGCTTGCTCTGCTTGCTTATCCTTTTGATCTTGCGACGCTTGGTCGGACTTTTCTTGCTGGTCTTTTTGTTCTTGATTGGATTGGTCTTTTTGTTGATCTTGTTGAGAAGACTGTTGGTCTTTTTGTTCTTGATCAGACTGCTCTTGGTTCTCGTTAGATTGTTGTTCGTCAGAGTTTTGTTGATCTTCGTTTTGCTGATCCTGGCTCTGTTGATCTTTGTTTTGTTGATCTTTGTTTTGTTGATCTTTGTTATCGGAGTTTTGGTCTGAATCTTGTTGGTCAGAAGGTTCAGATTGTTGCTTGAGAAACTCCTCGATTAAAGATTTATTATGCTGAGCATCTTTGTTATCTGGATTTATCTTAAGTGCTTGCTCATAAGATTTGATAGCATCTTCAAATTTTTGCTGATGGGCAAGTGCGTTACCATGATTATAAAATTGATTAGCACTTTCTGATTGCGCGTATTGCTCAGAAGCCTTTTCAAATTGTTTTGCTTGATAGTTAGCGTTAGCTTTATGTTCAAGTGAATCAAAATGCTCAGCTGCTTCAGAAAACTTGCCCTCGTCTAACATTTTTTGAGCCTGTTGATTTTGTGTTTGCCATAAATCCTCCCATTCAAAAGCGAGGCTATCTTCAACTGGAATAATGAATAAAGAAAGTAATAAGGCAACTTGAAGCATCACACCCTGTCGATGCGCTCTTAATGCGAGAGGAATCATAAGAATGACGAACAAGAATCCCATATCTTCCCAATCATCAAAACCTTTTTCTAGTGTTGGATTATTTTTTTCTTGCTGCTGGTTTAAACTTAAACTACCTTCGATATCTAATTGGTTGAGGTCTTGGTCATCAAGTGTCATGCGTAACATTTGTCCACGATTTTTCTTCGCTAATGTTGCTAGAGAATTGAAGTCTGTTTTGGGAATAACGACATTGCCTTCGTCTTTTAGATAGCCTTTCTTGGGGAGTTTGATTGGTCCACCTGCAGCGGTGCCCGCGGCAAGCACGTGTAAGCTTGTGTTACTACTAGTTAAGGTCTCATTAATACGCTCTATATGATGCGCTTCGACACTGTCAGTGAGTAATATAATGCGGCCCTGATTGGCTTTGCCTTGTTTTAAAAGCTCAACGGCTTGCTTGACTGCTAAGTCGGGACGACTTCCAATAACAGGCATTATAAAAGGGTCGAGAGCTGGTAAGTTGGCTATGATCGTTTTTGTGTCGTCTGTTAAAGGTGTTACAACATGGCTATCACCAGAAAAGGCAATTAAAGCGGTATTTCCTTCCTTCCGGAGTTTTAATAAATCTTGAAGCTTCTGTTTTGATCGAGTTAATCGGTCTGGCGCTGTATCAGTGGCAAGCATTGATAATGATAAATCGAGTATTACGACCATATTATCGGTTAGCTTTACGACCTCTTGTGGTTTCTCTTGCCAAGCAGGACCCGCCATGGCTATAAAAGCAAAACATAGTACAGCAAGCATGCCAAAGTGACGGTTTTGTTTGTTCTGCTGTTGATTGCTAGGAAGTAAGTGCTTCAATAAGGATGGGTCAATTGCGCTAGACCAATCACTATTGCTTAAAGCACGCTTGCGCATGGCAACATATATAACAGGCAATATCAACAGACCTAATAGCCACAGTGGGCGAAGGAAGTGAAAGAGTGCAATGTTGTCAAAAAAGCTCATTGGTTACCTCTTTTAAACGCTTGATCTGTTTTTGCATTATTTTTTGCTTGAAGGATAGAGCGGTACAATTTAGTAAATGCATTGTTTGCCACTAAGGTGCCGTAAGCTAACATCGAGAAACATAAAAACCAGTAAAATAATGCTTTAGTAGGGCGGAAACTACGCGTTTCTTGTTCAACTGGTTCAAGCTCATTGATTACTTGGTAAATAGCGGTAAGTTCTTGAGAACTTTTTGCTCGAAAATATTGGCCGCCGGTTAAATCGGCAAGTTGCTTCAGCATTTCTTCATCTAAATCTGCTGAAGGATTAACTTTACGAGAGCCAAAAAAACTTCGCTGTATCATCTCGTCGGCACCTATACCGACGGTATAAATTTTGATATTTTCTTTGGCTGCAAATTGCGCAGCTTTTTCTGGAGGAATTTCACCAGCGGTGTTTGCTCCGTCTGATAATAAAATTAAAACACGACTTTGTTCAGGGCGTTGCCTTAAGCGCTTAACGCCTAGAGTCAGCGCATCACCTATGGCGGTAGCGTTCCCGGCCATGCCTAAATAAGCCTCTTGCAGAAGAGTATTTACCGTGACAGTATCAAACGATAGTGGTGACTGAACATAGGGTTGTGAGCCAAAAAGAATTAAGCCGATACGATCACCTGAGCGGTTTTCTACAAACTCAGTTACCACCTTTTTAACTACTTGTAAGCGCGTAACCTGAGTACCCTTAATTTGCATGTCTTTTTCTTCCATGCTGGGTGAAATGTCGATCGCTAGCATTAAGTCACGACCAGAAAGTGGAATCTCTACTTGGTCTCCAATATAGGTAGGCCGACAAACTGCGATGACCAAGGAAATCCAAGCGAGTAATAATATGATATTTTTCCACCTTGCAGTGGACTGGTCATGATTAACCTGACCAAAGCCGAGTGATTTTGCTGTTTCAAATATTGGTAAGTGTGGAGCGATATAACTAGGCGCTTCAATCTTACGCTTAAACGTGACAATCCAAGGTAAGGGGAGTATCAATAAAAGCCAAGGCCAATGAAGTTCGAATGCAGTTTCACCACTTAGTAAACTCATCATGATGTTTGATTCTCATATTTATCGTCAAGATTAGGGCGAGCTATTTCTGTTTGTTTTTTAAAATCGTTCTCTTGCATCGGTGTGTTTTTACTTTCACTGTTCGCAGCGGTATTTGAATAATGTTTGTTCTCTAACGGTTGCAGGGTCTTAATCCACTTTCTAATTCGAAGTAAAGCATCATTATCGAGCTGGTCGCATTGGGCTTGATAATGACCAAAACAAAGGAGATTTATCTCCTGATCATTTAATGGGCTTTTTGGTATTTGAAGCAGGTTTTTCCATGCGGTGCCTGTCATGGCGAGCATGCTAGTATCCTGGTTAATACTTGCAGCACAGCGTTTTAATAAGCTAGAAATTTCTGTAAGAACATGCGTGGATGGCGTTTGTAGATAATTTTTCTGTAAAATCTTGCATGCTTTAAGTGCTTCTCGTCGCCAAGCATTGGCTCGATACCAACGAAAGCTAAACCAAAAAATAACGATTAAGGCGGTGCTAGTAAGTGATACCAGCAATATCCAGCCAATTGCTGGTGGCCATGCACCAATTGCATCAGGACTATGTACATCTCGAAGTTGTTCTAAAAGGCTAGTCGGATCCATTAAGAATTCCTCACAGAAAGCAGCATGCGTTGTAGAGTATTGATCGGTGCTTCTTGTGTCGATACGTCAAGATAACGCGCTTTTAAGCGTGCACATAGAGACGCTAGGTCTTCTTGTTGTTTATCAGCCCAGCGTGCATAATTTTGGCGTGCTTCTTTAGATTGAGAATCGATAACGAGGGTTTCACTGCCATTTGAAACAGGATAAAAACCAGGGGGGGGTAGTTGCTCTTCAATGGGGTCGGAAGTGCGCAGCATAAGCAGTTCGTTGTGCTTCGCTAGCTTGGTAAGGAGCTTCTCACTGTTTTCATTAATATGCCTGAAATCACTGATGATGACCAGCAAGGTACCGGGCTTAGCAAGGCGGATTGTTTCAACAAGTGCATCATTAAAGTGAAATGCAGATTCTGTCATCGGTTCAGTTATATTCAACGCCTGATTAAAGTCACTAATGCCCTTAAGTAGGCGCATGATACTTTTTCGATTTCTTGAAGGTTTGACCTCTTGATGACCTTTTTCTGAAAATACAATACCACCAACTCGGTCATTATGGTCTAGTGCTGTCCAAGCGAATAGAGCGGCTGTTTCTGCAGCACGCACCGATTTAAATGTTAAATGACTGCCAAAAAACTGTGACTGACTTTGGTCACATACGATTAGAAGAGGGCGTTCACGCTCTTCATTGAACAATTTTGTATGCGGCTTTTGACGTCTTGCTGTCACACGCCAGTCGATACTACGAACGTCATCACCAGGTTGGTACATTCTGACTTCAGAAAATTCCATACCCCGCCCACGAAACCGAGAATGATGTAAACCAGATTGAGGGCGACTTGCTCTTTTTGC
>Ga0209290_1000986_pt1 | contig 16004 bp, 12 predicted proteins | sample EN1Hudsemesocosm_2_FD_184632 | JGI IMG/M metagenome (GOLD analysis project Ga0209290, IMG submission 184632) | Methane-oxidizing microbial communities from mesocosms in the Hudson Canyon - EN10B Hudson Canyon (SPAdes) (version 2) | ecosystem: Environmental > Aquatic > Marine > Cold seeps... | reverse complement strand
ATGCGATTCTTTAAAAGATAGTTTTTGAACGGATCTCAGCCCTTTTAGTGTTTTCGCCTCCTTTTTTTAATAAATAATCAGTCTAATTAGGCATGGTGGAATTAGCTGTTAAGGCAGGAGTCGACCCATTGCAGACCTCAAATGATCCTAGGGCTATTTCAGGTTTTTGCGATTAGTACCCCTTTTTTTAACGAATAGATGCGGCTGCTTGTTGTTTGAAAGGGGACGTTTAGTCTTCATGAACGGCCAACTTCGTAAGTCCATCCGTTAGTTCGCATTTCATACCTAAATGCAGGTGTCTTTGTTTGAGGCTCTGTTATAGTTCATTTACCAAAGGGACTGCTAGGTTAGTAGAATCTGAAACTAATAAGTTCTAATAAAAAGAACGAACAACTTTTCTGTTTAAATAAGTTTGTCAAATGTTAGGGTGACCCCAAGATCTCTTTACGATACAAGATGCACTATCTAGATAGTTAGAAATAGTGCGACATCGATTCGTTGAATCTAATGTTAGGCTATTATCCATGCCAAGAATAAGTTCGAGAAGAAAATATGCTTACTGACATTTTTGCTTATCGATATCTAGATTTTCCAATTTGGAAGACATTTGGAGAAATTGAAAAGCGCCTACTAAATCAATTGTTTGGTATCGTGAAGGAAGCAATTCCGAGCTTTGACTCAAATGGAAAACAGATTGAAGCCAACAAAGAGAAATGGAAAACACTACACGATAGATTATCTAGAGAGCTAGGAGTTGATGAGCTTTTTCCAAGGTATTACTCATATACAAATAAAAATGCTATAGGCCAATCTGTACCAGTCAGCGGTTTTTTTGGATGGGACTATGCTTGTGAAAAATTCGTAAAGACTGAATACCCCATAGATCATCCAGATGCAGACAGATTTATTAAGGAACGAATTAGTTTCATAGAACTTGCAATGCGCTGGCGATATGACGAAGTAGAAATCCTCAATGCAAATCTTCCAAAAGCTATTTTGGATGCAAAACTTCGCAATCTAGGACCGAAACATGGATTACGTGCCCCTGGGAGTGCTGAAGATGGAATTAAAGCGTGGAATAAAACGCAAAACGACACATACACTTCACTAGTAGATGAAGTTAATGAGCGGTTTCGTAGAGCAAGGGCACCACTGACATTACATAATGGATTTATTCAGGTTTCTACCGACGAGGTTATCGAGAATAATATTGCGAAGCCTTTTTGGGAATTGGTCGCAGATCCTCTGTGGCGAAATGTTGACGTTGATATTAAGGAAGCGCTAGATCGCAGGGACTCAAATGATAAAGACCCTGCATTGTTTGCTGCCAAGGCGCTCGAAAGCGCAATAAAATTAATTTCAGACCAGAAAGGGTGGACTTCAGGGAATGAAAATGGAGCTTCAAATTATATAGATAACTTGGTGAGTAAAAAGAACGGAAGATATATTGATACTTGGGAGGCAGACATATTAAAGGATTACTTCCGAAAGGTAAGAAACTCATTAGGGCATGGGCCAGGCAGTGACCCAATGCCTAATTTGTCAATTCCTCAAACTGATTGGGCGATAGAAACGGCTATGTCTTGGGTTAGAGCATTGATTAGGCGGCTAGATGTACAAGCCTAACAAGCGCCCCGTGAAGTTTCGATTAAAAGTAGGAATATATGACCTGTAAAAATTGTGAGGCTTTAGTTGATATTGATGACCTATCTAGTCCTTATGTTATTAGGTCATGCAGTGCTTGTGATCGAGAGGTAAAGTTACGAGAACCTGGAGATAATGGCCATGGTATTAAAGTTGAAAAAGGCGACAAGTTTGTATTTCCTGATGACTTTCTTAAGATATCAGCTAATCCCCTTAAGAGTACGGGCCAGTTGTCAAAACATGGACTTAATTGGTTTTCAAAACTTATTTTCATTGAAGAGCTACAAAATAATCCAGAAAATATAGAAGAAATTATTAAGCAAAATCATGAGTTTACAGACAGAATCTTGGACAATTCTGACATGTTACAGGGTTTAGATGTAAATGAAGAAAAAGATTCGGAAGAAGTTTATTCTACTTTAAAAGAAAACACGGAGTCACTTGAGTGGTGGGCATATACTTCTTCAATGTTTAGTCATATGGTAAGTGAAGCCATTGAAGAAAATGACGCTCGAAAAGCTGCTTGGGCCATGAGGGCATCTGAGCGATGTAGGTCAATGGCCGTGTTCAAAGAGTCGCTCGAAGAAGTAGTTTGGATGGGGCACTCAGCCGGTAGAATTATTGAAGTTATTAGAAAGTGGCACGCCAACAAGTCTAATAATAACGAGGAATACTGGCAGGTAATATTTAACGAAAATCCATATATTTTGTCGCAAGTATTTTCCGTACCAGTGATATTCATTCAAGATAAAGCTTATGTGGGAGGGATGAATATAGAAGGCAAGAACGCCAAGTTCGTTGATTTTCTATATGCTAGTGAGTCTTCAAATGATGCTTTGCTAGTTGAAATAAAAACCCCAGAAACGCAGATGCTGTCAAAAAGGCCCTATAGAAATGGCGTTCATAATCCGTCTAAGGAAATGTCAGGCTCTGTTCTTCAGGTGCTAAACTATAGGCGGACTTTAGTCACCAATATAAAAAATTTGGCTAGCGAGTCAGAGCATAACCTCGAAATGTTCAATCCTAAATGTATCGTGATAATGGGTAACGCAGAAAAAGAGCTGAATACGAAAGATAAGAGAAATTCTTTCGAATTGTTTAGAGGTAATCTAAAGGATGTTGAGATAGTTACCTATGATGAGCTATTCAAGAAAGCTGAAACGTTAGCATCGTTGTTTAACTTAACCTGGAATAAACCGACGGCCTAACAAGTTGCTTAAATGAACAAAAACAGTTGGCTTTTGCTCGTTCCTCGCTAATTTTAGCCAACTATTTTATTGCCGCTTAGCAAAACGTTGGTATGAATATGAGTAACGAGTTTCAACGGTACACAGAAAATGTAAAAGAATTTGAGGCGATTCTGTCTTATGCGGAGTTGCTCGTAAATTCTTTAGTGGGCTTAAAGCCTGGTTGCGCAAATAACGTTTATGGTGAGCGAATTTTTGTAAAGTTGCTGTGTCATGCCATCACGCTTATAAAGATTTCTCCATCAAAAGGAATAGATAGGAAAAGAGAACTATGGGACATTTCATCTAGTTATGCGGTTGCAAGGGCACTTATAGAAACATTTGACGCTCTTTCTTATATAGCTCTTGCGAAAGTGGATGATAACGAAAAAGAGTTCCGCTTACTTTTTTGGAGACTTCATGCTGAAGCTAGGCGTTTTGATATGCTTTCAAAAATGGGTAGTAAAGACCCTAGGGTGGAAGAAACAAATTTAGAAGTTCAGAACCTAAAAGCCAAGCTGCTTGGTCATGATAAAATTGTGTTGTGTACCGATCAACTGAAAACGAAGATTGCAAAGGGAAAATACCAACCCTACCACCTTACACAAAAGCAAAGAAATGAGGAGGCTGGTATCTCTCACGAATACCGAGATGTGGCGACAATGCATCTATCTTCACATGTCCATACTCACCCATTTTCAGTAATGCAAATAGTAGACTTTAAGGCGGGTAGCCCTGAGTGTGTTGCCTTAATGGGTATTGCTATTCAGTATTCTTTAGCTTTTCTGGCGAAAGCTGTTCAGGGTATGTTGCAGCTGTTTAATACAAACGCACCAGAAATGAATAGAAAGACAGAAGGTTTTTACCTAATGTGGTTAACGGTTGCTGAGAATGGCATCAAAAACTACTAATAAAGGCGTTAAATGTCAGCGAATCATGTGTTCAAACGGATGAAGTAAGCATTGTTCGCTATTAAACTAGGTTTTGAATTAGGGATTCGATAGAAAATGGATGAAGAAGTCACTTTAGAAGAATCTATTATTGCTAATGGTAAAAGTCATTACAGTTTAGATATTGATGGACTATATCTCTCTCAGGATCTTCTAGGAGTATCACATTACTTTGAATATAAAGGTTACTCCGTTGAAATTAGAATTCCTTCGTCGAATGAAACACTCAAGCTAAGAACTGCTGGCTCTCATATTATTGATGGCGAAGAAAAACCGTTTCTTTCTCAAGTAAAAATAGTTGATGTTTATATAAAAATACCGAAGGCTCTTGAGTGTATCAATACTCAAGATGAAAATAATGTAAACCCTAATCATAAACTTACTGGTTGCGACCCAGATAAGCTTATTGAAGAATTGACTGGTGCTTCTATAAGCGCGTTTAGGTTTTGGCTCGATATAGTTAGGTTAATAACGCAGGATTATAATATTGGCTTACGCTCTAGAAGGCCTACTACGCATGGTCATGCATCTATTATCTACGACGACAGTGAAAAAAGAATTTGTTCTGGTCCTTTTTGCGTTACTTCAAAGATTGTTGATCGTGGTATCGAAAGCGGGGTTTGGAGCAAAATACAATCTGAATTAGAAAAAGGAACATCGCTACCAATACACCTCCAGTTTTTAATAGACGCCAATCATGCATTGGAAGATAATCGGCTCAAAAGTTGTATTATCGATTTAGCTATGGCTTGTGAAACATATCTTCGGTTCTCTGTTTTTGATGTTTTAGGAGAGTGTCCAGAGGACGTTAAATCTAGTATGGAGCTAGCTAATATAAATGCCTTCACTAATGGCTATTTTAAAAACCGAGTTATTCCATCGCACAAAACAAAATATGAAAAATTGAAAAAGGACCACTTAGGTTCGCTATTTGATGCTCGAAATAAGCTAGTTCATATGGGCGAAGTGAAGCGAGTTTCACATGAGAATTGTAAACGTTTTATCAATGCAACCAATGAACTATTCTCTGTTAATCTAGGATTTAGGCAATGACATTTAACCGTAGTTTAAATAGTCTAGGTTGAATTAATCTTAAGAAACCCCCTTATTAAAAAGGAAATGGTGACTGATCAATTTATTGATATGTCCGGTATCATACCGAAAACAGCCTGCCAAGAAACCTCAATAACTGACTGATAAGTCGACTTTAAGGCGCTATAAATTAATCACCTGATGTCGGCTAATGGCACTTTAACGACAAGAGCACTCATCAGTTTGTTAATACTATTGCAGTATCAAAGAGGCTCGCTTTGAGCCATTGAAGACACTCAATTAGCTTGTTTAGTTAAGGGAAATTTAACTGGCTGAGAGATAAATGAATTATCGAAAGGTACAGAAAGCGACCTTCTTTTAGTCAGGTTTATCGCTAAATTGATTATTTAGTTTGATCCAAAAAAATTGTTAACCCGATATTCGATCCTGCCAATATGTAGGTTTTCTGTGCAAGCTTGCAACAGCAATAATCAAAACAATATCACTTCTAACTTGATAAATAATACCGTAAGGAAAGCGATGAATGAGGCAGCGCCTTGTTCTCGATGTTAGTTCCTGCCAAGCATCAGGGTATTCAGAAATTCGACCGATAGAATCAATGACCTCAGATAGAAATTCAGAGCCTAGGTTCTGCCGTTGTTGATCATAGTACGCAATAGCTTCATCTAACTCATACTGAGCAGGCTCTAAAAACTCAATCTTCATCATTTGTATTTAGACAAGACGTTTTCTAAAGAAATTGATTTGATTTTACCTTCATCGTACGCGTTAAGTCTGCTTTCAGCTTCGTTAGCCCAAAGCTCATCAATTTTTTTATCTGGATTATCTAAACTAGCTAGAAGTAATTCAACTAACTCTACTCTTTGAGTTACGGGAAGTGATAGTGCATTCCCCGCAATTTCTTTATCAACATGTATCATAGTAGGTATACCTCACTTCAATATAAAACAGGGTACCATTTTGATCTGCTCAGGTGAATAATTAGATTAAAAAGAGAAATCTATTGAAACCACAGTCGAGGTAAATACTTCTGTAGTCAAGCAAATTTGCCATGAATTGTGCTTCCCAGGCTTTGCTAGACACTTAGATATAGCAATGAGAGGCGACGTATTAATGGCTCTAACTGAGCCAAAAAAGACACTCAATTAGCTTGTTTAGTTAAGGATAATTTAACTGGCTAAGAGAAAAACGAACTATCGAAATATACAGAAAGTGGTCATTTTTATTTTGGTTTAACTTATTTCTTTGGTGAGCGATATTAGTCCTTATTAATGTTTGCTATCAGGCGGTAAACGACCCTTTTTGAATTTCTATATATTGTTAAGTAATGAGCACTAGCGCCCTTTTCTAAACGTTCGTAAACCGCTAGGAATGAGTTACAATCAGTCCTTTTTATTCGCTAAAACTTCTTAGCTAAGCTGAATACTGTCTGTCTTATTAAACACTAGATCGTTCACAACAACCCGATCAACTAAGTTAATAATGCTAGACATACCAGGTAAGTCTTAACTATAAATTGGAAAATCAAGGATCAAATGAACATACGTTTAGTGCTAACTATCTTATCTATTTACTTACTTTCAGGTTGTACCAACCATGCTATAAAGATGCCCTTCGTTACTGAATCATCATCTGAGATAGACCTTGATCAAATCACTGATACTTTTAGTGCTGAAGTTTTACACAATTTAGGCGAATCCTATTTGTTTGGGAACGGTGTTCCTGTTGACCTTCCACGAGCCGCTGATTTCCTAGAAATGGCCGCAGCTCAAGACTACCCTGATTCTCAGTTTTCAATTGGTTGGATGTATATGGAGGGAGTTCATTTTAGCCAGAACTATTTCAAAGCTACAGAATGGTTTAAAAAAGCTGCTGAACAAGGTATGGCGCAGGCACAATACTTTTTAGGTGCACGTTATAAGCGGGGCCAGGGTGCAGAGTTAAATTATGATTTGGCGACATATTGGTATCAAAAAGCCGCGACGCAAGGTTGGCCCAGTGCACAAAATGATTTGGGCGTATTTTATCAGATAGGTCGCGGAGTAGAACAAAATTATGTCGCGGCGTTTGACTTGTTTACTTTAGCCGCGGCTTCAAACAATGTGAATGCCATGCTCAATATTGGACAATTATATGATCAAGGCCTAGGAGTTAAACAAAATTACTCTGAAGCGATTAATTGGTTTACATTGGCTTCAGAAAATGGAAACGGAGCAGCGAGCTATAACCTTGGCGTACATTATGAAGAAGGTAAAGGTATCGACCAAAATTATAAACAAGCGTTTAAATGGTATCAAAAAGCAGCGCAACAAAAAGAACCGCTAGGTTATCAGGGGTTATCTACAATGTATTTTAAAGGTCGTGGAGTTATTCAAAACTACGAGAAATCTTTTGAATATGGCTTGGCTGCGGCTGAAGCCGGATTAGCGAGTTCTCAAGTGTTTGTTGCGGAACTATATTTGGCTAACAACTACGGAGTGAATATAGACTCAAGCAAAGCAATCTTTTGGTTACTTAAAGCCGCAGAGCAGAATAACCAACCGGCACTATCTAAATTAGCTCAATTATATCGAGATGGTGAAGGTGTTAAACAAGATTTCGGGAAAGCTGCATATTGGTACAAGAAAGGAGTTAGCAACAATAATATTAACTCCCAGTTTAACTTGGCTCGCTTTTACGAGGTTGGCACTGGTGTTATGAAAGACCTTGAAATGTCTAAGAGACTGTACATGCAAGCTGCTAAGCAGGGGCATGCGGAATCACAGGCGTGGATCGGTGTTTATTATGCCAGCCGTGATAATGAAGCAGAGGCTGAGAAATGGTTTTTAGCCTCTGCTGAGCAAGAATTCGCTCAAGGCCAATATAATTTAGGTTGGATGTATTATACCCAACGAAAAGGAGAAAAGGCTTTATATTGGCTGAAGCAGGCTGCAAATAAAGGGCAGCGCAACGCTATAGCTGTGTTGACGGAAATAGCGGAAAATATTCGTAAACGAAAATAGCGACTCATTAGATGGTTTTCTGGCATAATTTTACAAAAGGGTACGCTTTAAAATGCATAGCCACAATTTCCGATACACCCAGAGTGAACTCTTTTTTTCTTTTGCCTGCATTCTATCTACATTCAAAAGAAGTGCTTTAGGTCGAAAACTCTCGCTAAATAGGTAACTGCAATCAAGATAATAGGCCCTAGTCAGCCCTTTTTGTTGGCATAACCACGTAAGTTGTCTATCAAATTTACATTGTTAGAGGGGCCTGCTTTGAGCCAAAGCAGACACTCAAACCTCTATTCCTTAGCGCTGCTACCATATTCAATTCGCATCAAAATACTATTAATTTCTGCCCGAAACTAAATTAGCACTTAATCTAGGGTGGAACAAAATAGGACTGAAATCCGAACTAATTAACGCATAAACTCCTTGTAACATTATGTACCTCCGTTTAATATTCTGCGCAATTATTAATGGAATTTTAGAATAACAATAATTCAAACAGGGATTCGTTTAGGTACCCACCTTAAGTTGTAGTGACTCTCTTTCACTGACTTTTTACCTTTTCCTCTCTCAGCTTGAGTGTTGTTTCGTTCGCCTGATCGGAGCTCTTATGCATTTAGTAAACCCGTTTTACCAATATCTCATGCTGTTTAGTTTATTTTTCATAGCAAGTGTTCATGCTAGTGTGATTGACGTATCCGGAAATCATCCCTCAGGAAGCATCCCAATCATAATCACTGGTGAGGAAAGTGATAAGCTCTTGGTCCCAGCACCAAATCAATATGGTTTTTCACAAATATCTTTAAATAAGTTACACCTTGATAAACCCCTAAAATTGATAAATGCAGTTTCGTTAAACCCTTTACTTGTTGGTAAAGCGGAGCCTACCACGATTGTCCTTGAGTTATCCTCAACTGCATCTAGTACAGAGATAATGAAGTTCTCCTCTGGTGTTCAATTAGTTGGTAAACCTGCAGATTTGATTATTGTTAGTAGAGGATTGGAAATTGATTGTACTAGTTGTAGTTTTGATGGCTTTCCACGCATTACCATGAGTACTGGTATTTATGGCTCTGAAGAAATATTCGATAGCTTGGATTCTGAGACAGTTAAAGAGGAGGATTTGGAGTTTACTTTATGGTTGCATCATAGCCCAGACTTGCTTTCAAAGACTTCTACTTTTCTCATAAATACTCGTGAAGGCAAATTAAACATAAATGGCTTATCAGCGCCAGGAACTGTGTTTTTCGATTTATTAGCTAGTGAGCTAGTTATGTCTGGCGATATAAGCACAAACCTAAACGGCAAAGTGGACTCCAGTATAGGCGTGGTTATTGACCCGTTGGGAGATAAGCGTATTGCATCTGGTATTGTTCAAATTCATGCGGGAAGCACTCGTTTTGATTATTTTAATGCAGCAATAACTGAGTACGATACATCTGTACCAGCTTCGATAAGTAGTGTTGCAAATATTTCAACTGGAAGCATTCAATTTCACAACCACAATACAAATGGATCAATTCTTTTTGATAACTCAACTGTATCGACTCTTGCTGATTATTCAATGTTAAACCTGTACCAAGGGAAAAGTATTGTATCCGATGGGGTTATCAGATTAGAGGCAGGTAATAATATAACTGCTATTAATTCGACTCTTAAATTTGATATAGCCTTGGATGTTACTTCTGGCTCAATGTCAGTAGACAAGGATAGTACTATAGGCGCTGACTATAAAGGGGATATAAATCTGTCAATAGCCGAAGGTTTTTTAAATTTAGGTATTTTTGAAGGGAAAAGTTTAAACCTTGTAGCTGGTCGAATTGAGAATGAAGGTGATTTATTGTTCGAGAAAGATTTTTTTATTGAAAGTAAAACCGATATTGATAATCGTTTTGGCGGCTTAATGGCAGGAAGCCAAGTGCTTCTTAAAGCCACTAATATGATTGCAAACGGTTCATATTACCCTTATCGATTTGGATGCCCTCCATTTCAATATTGTGCAACATCTAGCTCCATAAAAGATGTAAAGCCTTATGAGGCAGGTTTTTTATACAGCTCTATTATGGATCATCTACCTATTGGAGCCCAGAGCTACTCTGTTCCTACATTACAAGCGACTATATTGGGTGACAACGTTGAACTGTCTTCGTTTATGGTAGCTAACGTAAATCCATATTATGAACTAAACAATGAATATATCGCAGATATGGAAGGAGCTTTGGATCCTATATTGAGCGATCAAGTAGTCATTTCTGCCAATAATAATCTAACAATTCAAGCATCAAATATCGTAAATGTTTCATCAATTATTGAATCTGTAGATGGCGAGTTGGCTATTCTAGGTAATTATATTGAGAATCAACGTTATCAAGTGAGGGTCGATACTTTTCCTGGTAATGATTTGCCAGAGAACTTTTGTGAAGAATTCCAAGGTTGTGCTGTACAAAGTAATACAGTTAATGTGATTACAGATAACCTGGTTCAATATGCTCAATACTACTCACCAGCTGGAAGGCTGTATTCTGGACGTAGAGCACTGTTTGTCGCTGAGTCTAGAATGTTAAATGAATTGAGTTATGTCGAGGTTCATGGGGACCTAGATGCTGAACTTAACAACTTCCTTCAGCTTGGTTACGCGTACCACAATGTAGTAAATATTAATGCGGTTACAACTCATTCGAAGCGTGTTTGCAGAAACAAGGTGTTTGGTAAGTGTATAAGCCGTAGAACTGTTACCTGGCAAACCGAAGAGCCTCACCAGGAAGGTTTCTTAATTGGGGAAATTCCTACTTTATTTTCTGTAGAAGGTTATGTGACTGGGATTGGTGAAGGCGAACTAAAATCAGTAACAGAAAGTTATCTTAATACTCTCCCTGATGGGGGGGCAGAAAATTCAGGTGTTTATAAATCTCCCTAAAATTAGATTACTCGCTTTATAAATCAGCTAGCTCGAAATAGAACAAATTTTAAATGGAAAGAAATATGAACGCCTTTATCAATAAGATTAACTTTTTTAAGTTGTCGCTACATTTTGTAATCTTGAGTTGTTTTTCATTTTATGCAAACTCAGCCCAAAAAAATGTAGCATTAGATAATATCTATAACTATGTCCTTAGCTCTTCGATGTATCAAGAAGCAGGTTTGGAATACGGTTATGTTAGATATGATGGTGAGACCGGTGATGGTTTATATGATGGTCATGGCTATTTTATTGAACAGCTATGGAAGTCAAATAAAAATGCTTTTCCTGGGAAAGGACTAGTTCCAATTGCAGTTTCCGATATTACCATTTTTGTTGACTACCCTGGTGAGTATCCAATTGCATATGCTTCTCCTTATGTGGAGCGTGGGATTATCAAGTTCCAACTAGAACAGTTGTTGAATCGGAGTTGGATATTTGGTTATTCAAGCCCGGATGTACAGACAAAAGCTCTTTATGATAATGCCCTTGAATTTGCCATGGTTCATAACCTGGCGTTAGGGCAGACCTTATCACAAGATAAAATTGATCTAATAACAAAAGACATGGTCTGGCTTGAGAGCTATAGCATTAACGGGCAAGCGATGCTTGTTCCCATTGTCTACCTATCTACTTCTACTATCCAAGATGATACTGTCGACGGAAATACTATTGCATTTGGTAGTGCTGATTTAAATTTTGAGACTGTATCAATTGATGGTACTAAAGTTATTACTAAACGTGATCTATTTATTACAGCAAAAAATGTTTCCCTTACCAACAGTATTGTTAAGGCTGGAAGTCTTGAGCTTGAAGTTGGGAGTAATATCGAACTGCTGTCTACTCAAATCTCAGCAAATCAAGTTACATTAACCGCAGAAAAAATTACAAATAAAACACTAGTAACGAGGTTTAATTTTGACTACGACAATTCTGTTGTATACACCAATGCCTTAGGGGATGAGGTTACAGTAAAAGAATTTGGCTACGGCTATCACGACACTTTCTCACAGCTAGGTTTTATTGAATCATTTGGTGATATCACGATCACTGCCCAAGAAGATTTCGTTAACCAAGGAGCTAACCTGAATGCCCAAGGGGTAATTACAATAGAAGCTGGCGATAGTATTGCTATCGTCGCTCAACCAGTTGAAAACTATACCTATCATGAAAATGAATATTGGAGTGATGAACGAGAATCAATAGATCAATTGCAATCTCAGTTGTCTGCAACTGATATTACCCTCCTTGCTAATAACTCGATTCTGCTTGAGGCTACTAGCCTTGAAGCAGAGGGAACTATTCAATTACTTGCTGGTATGGGAATACATCTTGTTGATAGCGTGAACTCCATTTCGAGTGAGGAAAGTTTTGAATTTTCTAGTGGTGGTATTTTTGGGTCGAGTGAGTCAGAGTCAGAGACTGTTCAGCAAACTGAGCTCTTAAGAACGGTCTTAAACGCTGGTGAAAATATAGTTGTAAGAAGCGTGATGGGAAATATTATCATGCGAGCAACAAAATTTGATTCAGAAGGTTCAGTTAGTGTTGTATCTGATACGGGTTCTCTTAGCTTAGAAATAGGGACCTCGGTCGACTTCTACAATTATGAGTATTATACCGAAGACCTTATGGTATTTCATACTAAAGGATATGGACATCAGATTGAGACAGGTCATTACAATGAAATCAATGCGCAAGGAGGTTTGGTTCTCAATGCTGAAACCGGTATTCATATTGAATATATTGGCGAAGGGGATGTCGATTTAACTATTGGGCAGTTAGCAGAGTCTCCTGAACTTAAGTGGATGATGGACTATGCGAATGACGATAATGTTAAGTGGAATGAAGTAAAAGTTGTATTTGAAGAGTGGGATTATGACCAGGCTGGTTTGACTGAAGCTGGTGCAATAATAGTTGCTATTGCTGTTTCTTCCATTATGCCAGGTGCTGACGCTTTCTTATTACCCGCTCTTGGAAACAACGCCATTGTTGCAGCTGCACTTCAGGCCGGAGCTGTCTCTCTTGCCACCCAAGCGGGTAGTAGCCTTATTGTAAACGGTGGAGACCCCTTAGCTACACTCCAAGACTTAGGTAGTAACCTTGATGTTAAATCCCTTGCCATTGCAATGGCTACAGCTGGAACGATGGATTACATAGGTAATCAAGAGTGGTTTGCTAACCTTCATTTGAATGACACGGCTAGCGCCGCTGATGCAGCAAATGGTATTGCTGAAACAGAAAGTACTCTACGTGGAATGGCTAGCCAAGCCGCACAAGGAGTATATAACGCGGCAGTTGACGTTAGTTTACAGACTGTTGTTACAACAGTTGCAAATGGGGGTAGCCTCTCTGACATGGATGATATGTTTCTTGAAGCGATGGCAATGCGAGGTGTAAATGCCATAGGAGAACATTTTGCGAACGAAATACACGAGGCATCAACGACTTCGCTGGGTGGTGGCTTAACATATGTGGCTCATGCCGCTTTGGGTTGTGCGCTAGGTGAGGCTATTGAGTCTGTTCAAGGGGGGGATGATGGTTGTTCTTCAGGTGCTGCTGGAGGTGTGGTATCACATTTTGTTAGTGAACAGCAGGTCGAAGATTTAAGCCAAGAACTAAACTCATGGAAAACTGATTTTGAAGCTAGTGGGGGAACTCCTCCGACTCAAGCTGAGGTAAATGCAAAGTTTCTTGATTTAAAGAGCCAAGGGGTTGATGTTGCTAAGTTGACTGCTGGCATGACCGCGATGTTAATGGGAGGAAATGTTTCCATTGCTGTAGAAACAGGACGAAATGCTGCGGAGAATAACGGGTGGTTCCTGGTTCCTTGGATTATTCGTGGAGCCATTTTTGTTTCCAATGTAGTTGCTGTAGCTGATGCGCTAGAGGAAATACAATCTCTAACAGCTGCGATACAGTCTGGAGATGAAGAAGAGGCAATAAGAATTGCTCGAAGAATGGGTGTGAATTTAGCAACTGATATTGTTTTGGAAAGAGGGATTGGTGCTTTAGGTAGTGAAGCGGCCAAGATACTAAAAGCTAAATATGGCGATACTGAATTATATGAAACTGTTATCAATGCTGCAGATTACTTAGATGAAAAAATACTAGGTAATAAAATTGATGAGATTGATGCTAATTATCTAGGAGATACAAGGTATCTAGATGAGGTTGTTGATAGTACAAGAAGAAATATTTCAAGTGATAATGCTTTTGACTTAATTGATGAGTTTAGAGGGCATAAAACTAGCATGGAGCCCCTTGGTGACTATATACCGACTAAAGGTGATGGGACTGGTACAGTGGCATTTATTGATTTAGATGGTAAACCTGTTTTTGGAGTGAATTCAAGCGTGTTGGTTAATGATGCGGATAAAAATTTGGGTAGAAAATGGAGAGATGAGTTGGGCCTAAATCAGGGGGAAGCCCAAATGACTTTTCATGCGGAGGCTCATTCCTTAATGAGGGCTTATGAAAAAACTGGCGGGAATATGCCAACAGAAGTGACCATATATGTCGATCGATTGTCATGTGGGACATGTCAGAATTATTTGCCTGAGTTAACCGAGTCTATGGGTATTAATCAACTAGATTTACATTTTAAAGATGGACGAACTGCATCAATTATTGATGGGATGTTTGAAGGTAATTGGCAATGAGTGAAACTAAGGTCAAGTACAGCTTTAATTTTTTAGACTTACCAACACAGAAATCACCAAGATTAGACTTGTATAAAAGCTATTTTACAGAGTATGACCCATTGAAATGGAAAAAGGGTTCTGGAGGTGGTTGTTTTAAGTTTTTCGATGGTAGGGTTTCAATGTTCTCATTGGTGATTTCTGAGGACTCAAGTATGGGCATTATGTTGGTGTATGAGCATAGAAATAAGAAGGAACGAAGAACCATAGAGAAATGGGTATCGATAGGAAGTAAAGAGTTACTTGGGACATTTAAGGAAAACGAAGAAGAGCAAAAGGTTTCCAGCGGGGCATATATGCAGCCACATGATGCTTGGATGGCAGTAGCAGAATTTATGAGCAACCCAACAAACCTACCTAAAAGTATTACTTGGATTTCTGCCTTAGATTTGAACAGATTAAATAATGGGAAAGAACAAGACTAAGTGGCTGCTTTGTGCTTATTGCAGACACTGGGCCTTGACAAATTTGTCGAGATTTAGCGTAAAAAATTAAAGAAAAATGAGTGAAAACGGAAGTTGGTTTTTACTCTAAATTTGCTCTCAGGATGAGATCGAAAACGACCAGGATGGTCAATGGTGTATCGTTTTCAATGGTGGAAATGGTACTTAAATAATGAGTCTGTTTATGACTTAAATAGGCTTATTTCTGATAATTATATTTGGTTATTACGGAACAATAATGAGAGCACTACTTGTAGCATTACTGGTACTGACAACTTCAGCTGCGACTGCAGCAGTAAAGATGGAGTGCGGCGGAAAAATTACCACAGTTATGGCTGGGCACTTTAGCTGTGAAGGTTATGTAGCATTTAAAACTGAAAAATCACCTTCAAGATGGATGTGTTCGAAATCCAAAGATGCGGACTCAGCGATTCTCGCGGGATTTATGGCAGATAAAAAAACGACAGTACAAATTGATGGCACTGATTTGACCACTCAAACTTGTGAAGGACTGAATACTTACAGAAAAATCGATTACATCATGTTAATTAAATAGAAATTCAGACAGGTCTGACTAAGGCTTATTGAAGTCATTGAATAGTAGGGTTATTTTAGAGGTACGTATGAAAAATAGATTGGTTTTATGTTTTTCCACATTGATGTTGTCTTTAAATGTGGTTGCAGATTGTTCAGAAATAACATGTTCTGATGTGTATGTTGAAAAGTTAGTTCTAACTCCATCTTTGAGTACTGTAAAGATCGGCACATCAGGGGTTGAGAACTCACTTACTTGCACTCCTATATCGAACTATTATTTGCCACTCGAGATAAACTCAACTACAGGTAAGGAAACTTACTCGGCACTTTTGGCCGCACAGATGGCTAGTAAGAAAGTGAATATACAATTGTTCTCGGGCACTGGTAACTGTGTAATTAATTATATTTCGATTTCAGCGCAGTGAGCTCGGTCAGGTAAATCAAAATTTTAAGCACAGAGTAACCTCAAATTTAATCACGATGAGTGTCCGTTTGAGGCTT
>Ga0209290_1000982_pt1 | contig 16089 bp, 18 predicted proteins | sample EN1Hudsemesocosm_2_FD_184632 | JGI IMG/M metagenome (GOLD analysis project Ga0209290, IMG submission 184632) | Methane-oxidizing microbial communities from mesocosms in the Hudson Canyon - EN10B Hudson Canyon (SPAdes) (version 2) | ecosystem: Environmental > Aquatic > Marine > Cold seeps... | reverse complement strand
TTATTTGGCTGGGGGCTTTTGTCATGGAAACAATTTCAGACGCCCAAAAACTGGCCTTTCTAAAAGAGATGAAAAAGACTGGTGAGAAAAACAAGGTGTGTAATGTTGGTTTATGGAAATTCAGTCGACATCCGAATTACTTTTCAGAGTGGATGGTTTGGAATGCATTAGTGCTTGCATCAATTCCGTCCTGGATCGCGCTGTATAAAGTTGAATCGATAGTGGCTTGGTTACTTCTTGGTGGCGGGTTAATGTTTGTCTCAAATATTATGTATACAACACTTGTTTACTATACTGGTGCCGTTCCGTCGGAATATTTTTCAGTTCAGAAACGCCCAGAATATAAAGCGTATCAGCAATCGACGAATATGTTTTTCCCAGGGCCTAGCAAAGTTATATTTGCATCAGGGCTCAGTAAAAAAAGTCGGTGAGCAAGTGAAAGGCCCACCGTACTAACGCATTTAGCGATGCGGTTTATACTGCGTCACTACCTGTTTCACCTGTACGTATACGAATTACTTGCTCAAGGGAGGATACAAAGATCTTGCCGTCGCCTATCTTGCCAGAGTTAGCGGCATTGGTGACTGCTTCAATGACTTTATCTAACATATCTTCACTGATAGCAATTTCAAGTTTAACTTTAGGTAGAAAATCGACGACATATTCCGCACCACGATATAGTTCGGTGTGCCCTTTTTGACGACCAAAGCCCTTTACTTCAGTTACTGTGATGCCTTGAACACCAATTTCTGAAAGTGCTTCACGCACATCATCTAATTTAAACGGTTTGATTACCGCAGTTACAAGCTTCATTGTTTTCTCCGTTGTGTCATTCTTGGTATCTATTTTTATAAAATGTGTGGCTAACAGGCCTTGTGCTTTTTCGTACAAGCTTTTTGTACGTTTTTTCATGAGGACCATTATTCATGAATTAGTTTGGTTATAACTCAATATAGCGTGTTATTCATTGATGCCAAGCAACTCTACATCAAATATTAAAACAGACCCTGCTGGGATGGATCCCGCTGCTCGATTACCATAGCCTAATTCACTTGGAATAAATAAGCGGGTCTTTTCTCCAATAGTCATGAGCTGAAGGCCTTCGGTCCAGCCTTTAATTACTTGGTTAAGGCCAAAGTCAATGGGTTGACCTCTAGCAACAGAACTGTCGAATACTGTGCCGTCTGTCAGTGTGCCGTGGTAATGGACTTTAACGCGGTCATTTGCTCTAGGGCGAACTTCACTCGTACCTGATCTTAATACTTTATATTGCAAGCCTGACTCGGTGGTGATGACGCCTTCTTCAGTCATATTTTTAGCTAGGAAATCAGCCCCGATCTGTAGGTTTTCAGCTGAAGATTTTTTATTCGTATTACTTCGTTGAATAAAAAAAACGGCTAGGGCAATGACAATGACAATAACAATGACTTTTAACACGAGTTGGCCTTATGAGTAGTGAATTGTTTGATTGATTGTACTTAATATTGACAAGAAATAAATAGTTAGATGGTATTGACGGCTAAGAGGGGCAACTAAAAGACGCTGTTTGAATATTAATTGATCAAAATTGATGGGCTCAAAAGTAATTCACCCTGGCCTTATATTATTATCCACTAATATGGGTTCATTTTAGTCAAATTCTTGGCCGATATGCGTCGGTATTTTTTACATTCCTGGCTTTGATTACCAGGATGTGTAAAACAAATTTCTGCCAAGTTATTTATTATATTCATTAATTGTTGTCTGGCTTGTTTTTTGCCTACTTACCTGTCGCTAACTGCATTATTTATTGTGGCTAACATCACAAAAAGAGGTTATTTAATTTTTATCTTTGAGGGAAAGGCTATGAAAAATTTGGTTATAAAAAATATTGGTATTATGGTATTGGCAACTTCTGCACTCTGTGCGTCTCAAATCAGTATGGCTGCTCCAGTTTTTAACGCCACTAATGGGCATTATTACGAGGCTATTCGAGGTGATTTTGATTGGAATGATGCGAATGCATTAGCTGCTGCTTCTTCTCACATGGGGCTTAATGGGCACTTGGCAACGCTAACAGATGCTGTAGAAAATGATTGGGTCTGGAATAACATGGGCTTCAATGTAAATGCTTTCCTTTTGGGTGCGACGGATCAAACAACAGAAGGGGATTGGCAGTGGGTAACCGGAGAAGCCTGGAGCTACACCAACTGGTCAGTGGGAGAGCCTAATAACTGTTGTGGTGGTGAGGACGTTTTGGAATTTTGGAATAACAACGGTTCTTGGAATGATATCTGGGTAGAAGATGGTCGGGGCTGGCATAATGGCTATATCGTCGAGTATGAACGTGCCCAGGTCTCAGAGCCGGGTACACTTGCTTTACTTGGTCTTGGCTTGACTGGTTTAGCATTTACGCGACGTTTTAGAAAGGCTTAGGTCTGTCATTCTAACTTGCAGATAAAGTATCAGATAACCGCCTATCTCGGTTTTGAGGGGCGGTTTTTTTGTGTTTTTTGGGTCACTTTCAACAGCCTTTTATTCTTGTAATAAGTAGGGGCTCTATGAGAAAGTATGCAAACATAATCTCCAGAGAAAAGTATGACTTACAAATGTATATCGATCGAAGAAGCACAAACATTAATTGAAGATAACAAGGTCACCTTAGTTGATATAAGAGACCCCGCTTCATTTGCCGCGGGCAATATTACCCACTCAATTCATGTCACCAATGAAAATGTTGAACAGCTGGTGGCTGAAGCAGATAAAACGATTCCGCTTATTGTATATTGTTACCATGGGAATAGTAGTAAAGGCGCGGCGGATTATTTCTTTAATATGGGTTTTAAAGATACTTACAGTATGGATGGTGGCTTTGAAGACTGGAAATTAAAATATTAGGTACTTAAAAGTAGTGAGAGCTTAAAAGTAGTGAGAGCTTAAAAGTAGTGAGAGCTTAAAAGTAGTGAGAGCTTAAAAGTAGTGAGAGCTTAAAAATAATAGTCTAACAGCCTCTAATAATCTAGAGGCATTGAACCTGATCTGTTTACTTTAAAATAGACGGGGCTCGCGTTTAGTTTTCCTGTTCTAGCCAGTTCAGACGTTCATTTTAATGCGTTTTAGCAATTCAATCGACGCTTCTATTTCGACCTTTCGGGTGGCAACACTTTCAATGTTACAGCCTATCGGAATATTCTTTTCATCAGCAAAGGCTTTTAGTTCTTTCCAGCTTTGCTCACAAAAGTCGATCGATTTTTCTAAAATATCCTGTGAGTGTATTAACTCATTTTCTAGCCACTTCGGAATACTAATACCAAGCCATTTCATAAACTCTAGGGTTTTTTGTGAGCCACAAGGCGTAAGTGTGAATAGAATCGGTACTAAGGGGATATTGTGTTCTTGTCCGTAATAGTAATAATCGGATAGGAAACTCTTAGAGGCATTCAGATCATATACCCCTTGGCTGACAAAGAACTTACAACCCAGTGCCATCTTTTCAAATACGCGAATATGTTCGTCACCTTTACTTTGGTGGCGCTCAGGAATAGTCACGCCTCCAATTGGCAATTCAGGGCAGTGAGTTTGCTTCAGCTCATAAGCTTGTTTGAGGGAAAGGGTGACACCTTGATCTTTAGAGGCTGCGCCCACAAATACTGTCGCGCCGTCTGTTTTAGCCGCTTGGCTTAAATAAGAGCCTAATTCTGACTCGCTGTATTTGCCTACCGAACGGTATACGATTTTTGGAACATTCAGCTTGGCGAGATGCGTTTGGCTGTAATCAAAAGAGTCTAGGGTTTCCATAAAAGGGAAGGGGCGTTCGACTGAAGTACGCGATTCTTCATCCTGAATATCATACAGAATAAGGCCATCTATATTTTGATTAGCTAAACGCTCAATTTGCTTCTGGGCGATATCGGCAACTTTGTCTGCAGCGGTTCCTGCTTTTGGTGGCGTGATGCCGTAGACAATAATTCCGCTTTCCCGTTTGTTTATTTTATCGATTAACATGTTAAAAACTGTGCCAAAATTGAAGAGGCCCTAGTTTAACAAAAAATAAAAGTTTAACAAAAATAAAAGGACTCTGGCGCTTTTATATTCGAGATTTACAGGCCGCTGCTAGCGCCTGTAAGTAGCTTTGCCAATATGAATTTTTATTTTCAGCCAATTCCCAGAGGTATTGCCAGGTATAAATGCCAGTGTCATGTTTATCATCAAAGCTGAGTTTAATGGCATAGCTACCTTGCATGATAATATCTGTGATGCTGACGTTCTGCTTACCATATTGAAGTACTGCCTGTTCAGGTGAGTGGCCTTGCACTTCTGCCGAAGGTGAGTGGACACGTAAATACTCACTACTTAATTCAAGCGTGTTCTGTTTAGGGTAAATAAGTTCTAATATCCGTGAGCGCCGGTGATACTTTATTTCTACCGGTATTTTATCGCGACCAATTCTCTTATTCGCATGAGCTGACAGATTAGCTTGTGAATGTTGCATTTTGAATTCCATGGTTAAGCTGAAGGTTCCGATCTTAATCGTCAACGAAAGTGATTTTGGGGAGTGGGGTGATCAAACCAGGCTGGGCAACGTTTACCGCTATGCGTAAAGCAATTTCCTTATAAAGCTTGGCTATTTCACCATCAGGTTCTGCCAATACAATAGGTAAACCCGCATCGGCCTGTTCTCGAATTTGGCGCTGTAGAGGCAGGGACCCAAGCAGTTCAGAGTGATTTTCTCTGGCCATTTTTTCTCCACCATGTTGACCAAAAACAGCTTCGCTATGGCCGCAATGCGTACAAATGTGAGAGGCCATATTTTCAATGACCCCCAGAACGGGCACATCCACTGAATTAAACATACTGATACCCTTTTGTGCATCGAGCAGGGAAATGTCTTGTGGTGTTGTTACCACGACAGCACCCGCAATGGCTAAGGTTTGTGCCAAGGTGATATGGATATCACCCGTGCCAGGCGGCATATCGATCAGCAGGTAATCCATGTCGCCCCAAAGAGTTTGGTTAATTAATTGCTGAATAGTTTCACTGGCAACAGGGCCACGCCACATCATCGGCGTGTCTTCATTGACCATTAAACCCATCGACATGAGTTTCAAACCGTGCGCGTTTAATGGCGCATAATGCCGCATGTCACGAGTTTGTGGCCGGGTGCCTTCAGGGATGCCTAAAAGGTGAGGTTGGCTGGGGCCATATAAGTCAGCATCCAGAATACCCACACTGGCACCTTCTGCTGCGAGCGCCAAAGCTAAATTTACGGTGGTGGTTGATTTACCTACACCGCCTTTGCCTGATGAAATAGCAATAATATTTTTGATGCGGCTGGCTTCTGCACGCTGACCCATATGCGCTGGAATATTTGACTGAATATCAATCGCCACCGATTCAAACGCTTCAAGTTGAGACAGGGCCGGTTCTAAAATCTCGATGATATCTTTTTGAATAGTGGCTGCGGGGTAGTTTAGCGATATTGAAACTTTTAGCTGTTCGCCCTCTCTGCTAAGGCTATTAATGGCGTGAGCAGAAACAAGGTCAGCACCTAGATAAGGGTCCACATAAGCGTTTGAAATGATATTTTCAAGGTTGGTATGGGTTTTCTCATCGAGGGGGTGATCATTAGTTCGTTTGAAAAGTGTACGCCAAAAGGACATAGAGTCGTTATCTCACTGCGGTGGAAACTTCGCGGTCTAGTGTACATGCAGTGTTTCATTGTCGCTAGCTGTTGTTATTAAGGGTGTTATTAAGGGTGTTATTAAGTGTTACTGCTAAGTATTGCCGCTTAGTGTTGGCATTAATTCATTATTTAGCGACGAGCTCGTCGAGCATTCTGAGGGTTAAACCCCAGACTCTTTTATTTTTGTACCAGTAACAAGGTAGCTTGATCTTTAGGCCTTTAACCTTCCATATCATCTGTTTTCGGTTCACAGGGGTAGAGAAGTGAGTAAGCGGCACCCAAACTATTTCAGCGACTTCATGATTGAGCACAAAGTCAGTTTGTTTGTTCAGTTCAAAAATAAAAGGCGAGATGATCATCGGGCGCAAGCCTGAATGTGTTTTGGTTAATTGATCCGATAGACGCCCAAGTTGTTTGAGGTGTGTGGCTTCGAGACCTATTTCTTCATGTAGTTCACGCAAGGCCGTGTGATAAATACTCTGATCGGTACTGTCCATTTTACCACCCGGGAAGGCCATGTCGCCTGACCAGGGGTCGCCTTTATGCTCGGCACGTTTAATGAGCAGAATGTCAAAACCATGTGCGTCTCTCTGGCGTAATATGACCGCAACCGACGCGCGGGCGATCCATCTTCTGCCAGGAATCTTACGTGGGCGTTTAAGTATGCTTAATAAGGTCTTAGTCATGGTTAAGTGAAACTTGCTCATTGTTAAGCGAGGTTTGGTCAAATGACATGTTTACCAAAGCATTATAACTACTTACTGCTGCTTTTTAATACCGCGCTCATTTAAATCACATTCTATATCGGTTTCGATAAACCTTGGTCAGCTTTTTTAAACGTATTTGGTCGACAATGAGTGAGATTAAAGGCGAGGCCTTGCTGGTGGGTGATTTGCCTTTACCCATACGTTGCAACTGACGTTTAGTAATGGCCATGGTCGCGAGTGCCGAAAGGGTCTTATCTTTCCACTTTACAATGGGAAGGCTTGCTTGTTCTTCAGGGGATGTTTTCCATTTATTAGGCAGTGCTGGGCTGAACGCAAGGGCGCGCCCTATGCCGACCATCGCCACGCCTGCATTGAGTACCGCTTGTGCAATCGGTAAACGCGTAATTCCGCCTGTAGTCATAACCGGCATGCTTGCATCTTTGGCAATTTCTTTGGCGAAGTTCAAGAAATAGGCTTCGCGCTCAAGTGTACGACCATCTGCTGTATTGCCTTGCATGGCGGGGCTTTCATAGCTGCCACCTGATAATTCAACTAGGTCTACCTTTAAATAGCCCAAGGCTTTAACGACTTGAAGTGCATCATTGGCGTCAAACCCGCCTCGTTGAAAGTCGGCAGAATTAAGCTTTACAGCCACCACCGCTTCTTTTGGGAGTCTGCCTTTAACTGCTTTGACTATTTCATAGAGCAAGCGGGCTCGATTTTCGAGGCTACCGCCCCATTGGTCTTGACGGTGGTTTGTGAGGGGCGATAGAAACTGCGAAAGTAAATAGCCATGAGCGGCATGTATCTGGATGCCATTAAACCCAGCTTTAACTGCTCTCGATGCAGTTACTGCAAAGCGTTCAATGAGCGCCTCAATTTCAGTTTCAGACATGGGACTAGGTTGACCGAATAGTTTACTATGCTTGCCCATATCTAAGGCTATGTTGGATGGCGATAATACTTGACCGCCCATTGCAGCATAAACCTGTCGGCCTGGATGGTTTATTTGCATCCACATCTGGGTACCGTTTTGTGTGCCTGCTTTAGCCCATTCTTGGAAAGGCGCTAAGGGTGTCTCTGCTTCAAGGGCAATACCGCCAGGTCCGGTCATTGCCCGGTGGTCAACCATAACATTCCCTGTAATCAGTAAACCCGTACCGCCGCTTGACCAGGTTTTATATAACTTGAAAATTTTCTTGCCCGGTAGGTGTCCACAAATAGCCATATTTTCTTCCATGGCCGCTTTCGCCAAACGGTTTGGTAAAGTTATGCCATTTGGTAGGGTGAGTGGGCTAAAAACTGATTGGTTCATGAAAGCGTTTCCTGGTCATTGGATTTTTCAAGAGTATAAGCTTAAAGTTAACTTTAATGTCAATAGTCTAATCTTTAGTCAGCTAATACTTGTGGAGTCTTATATATGCGGATTGGTGAGTTATCAAAAGTAAGTGGTATGGCCACTCATACAATTCGTTTCTATGAGAGCAAAGGTTTATTGCCGAAAGTCATGCGGGGTATGAATGGCTATAGACACTATAACGAAGAAAGCATTCAGCGTTTGGCCAGTATTCAATGTGCTAAACGTTTGGGTTTTAGTCTCGAAGATATGCTCGTTGTACTTGCCGATCGTAATGCCACAGAGGGTCTGGATCATGACAAAATTATTCAGCAACTTGATACACGTTTAGAGGAAGTTGAAAGCCTAATGAAGGCTTTAAAAACTCAGCGAGCAGAAATTATACAGTTCAAACAAGACCTCCAGGCAAACTGGGAGCAGGGGGTATGTATGCCAGTAGATGAAGTACATGCAAGCAGCTGACATGTCGCTTATTCGTGCATGCCGTCCTGTTTTTATATCGCTTCAAATCATCATCAGTGTCGATGCGAGTAGCAATGCTGCCATGCCATAGTTGAAGTACTTTATTTTTGACGGACTCGTGAGCAATACTTGGAGTTTCTGACCCGCAACCGTCCAAATACTAACGGAGGGTATATTAATTGCCGCAAATACGAATGAAACAAGTATGACTCCGTGCCAATTAGCCGCCATGTTGTAAACACTGATAGCCGTTAATGCCATTGTCCAGGCTTTCGGGTTGATCCACTGGAAATAGACTGCGGCTAAAAAACTCATCGGTTTATAATCTGATTCGCTATTGCTCACTGCTCGGCTCATCGCAATCTTCATCGCCAGATAAAATAAATAGGCAAAGCAAGCTAATTGCAAAATTTGATGAACCAGTGGGTAGGCGGCGAATATTCCCATTAAGCCTATACCAATCAAGACAACCATCAGGCTAAACCCCAATACGACACCCAGCATGTGGGGGATTGTACGGATGAAACCAACATTGGCACCCGATGTCATTAGCATAATATTATTAGGCCCCGGTGAAACTGTCGAGACGAAGGCGAAGGATATTAAAGCGAAAAGCTGTTGATATTCCATTCTATTTCCCATTAATGTTTGTTTTCGTTATTTGTATATTAATGAGGTTTGGCGTAAATTTTATGTCTATCTTTGCTTGAAATTAACTTAATTCACAATATTATTAAGGTATGGATAAATTTGACGAAAGAATATTGTGCAAGTTGAAATTGAAGGGCAGATTGTCCAATGTGGAGCTTGCCGAGAGTATTGGCTTATCGCCTTCTGCAACATTGCGCCGGGTACAGGATCTTGAACGGAGTGGCGTGATAAAGGGTTACCGAGCGGTGCTCGATCCGAATAAGTTAGGCATTAGCTTTGTTGCCTATGTTACGATTGGGTTGTCGAACCATAGCAAGAAATCACAGCTGGGTTTTGAAGAGCATATTAATAGGGCTTCAGAAGTCACAGAGTGCCACAATGTCACAGGTGCCAATGAGTATTTGCTCAGGGTCGAGACAAAAGACTTAGCCGCCTACAAACGTTTTCACTCAGATGTTTTGGGAGAGATATCTCAAGTAAATTCAATTCAAACCTTGGTGGTGATGGAATCGCCAAAAGACGAACGATGAGCTGGTCTTTGAGATTACAAGGCTTGACTTACAGCTTCCAACTAAATAACCGCTATGATGTGCCATTAGTATGTTAACTTGTTTCATAACTGAGTTCGAAAACATTCATCTATGGGTATGTTATCCAGATAGATTATGAAAGAATGAGTTCAACTAATGTCTACTTTTACTGGGTAAGAGCAGAGTGTCTATTTTTTGTGGGGAACACCACTTTCTAGGATCATATTTCAATGCAGGATAAAATTACCATAGTAGTTGATTACCTGAACGAAGTTAAAACTCGCTGTACCTACAATGCAGCGGCCAAGGCCTTGGGTATAACTCCGCCGAAATTAAAGAAATTGTTGGGTGAACGCAGGCCCGAAACCTCTTGGTTAGTTAACTCTGGAACTGAAGAACCTGCAGGATACACTGACAAAGAAAAACATCCTGAGCTTTTTCGCACAAAGCGTATTATTAAATCAGCGGAAGTTTTGACACGGAATCTCGATTTATAAAAACTTTAACATGGTGCTAAAAGGCGATGCAGATAAAGCTGGGTCGCATTAGCGCTACGTTAACTTGGGCTTAGATTGTAAACTTTACAGAATAAAGTGAAAAAATTCATAAGGTAAATCATACCCTTATTGGTTTAGCGCATCTTGACGCATCTATAAAATTCTATGGAAAGAGTGGATTGGAATTTATAGTCAGCCCGATACAATGTAAACACTTGTGAAGTGGTTTGACTTCACGCACTCAATCTTTTAAATTGACCTTCAGCTAGAAAGAAAGTCTTCTGTTTATATTTTCATGTTCGCCGTATTATTCGTAATTCCTCGTCCTGAAGTATCAAAGTTTTAGTCTGTTTTTACGCTATTCGAGCCTCATAAAGGCACACATTTTTTTCAATTTCAGGATATTACTATGTCTAATACAGTTAAAGGTACAGTTAAGTTTTTCAATGATTCTAAAGGTTTTGGTTTTATCGAGCAGGAATCTGGCCCAGACGTATTTGCTCACTTTAGTGCGATTTCGGGTGATGGTTTCAAAACTTTAGCAGAAGGTCAAAAAGTCGAGTTTACGGTAACTCAAGGCCAAAAAGGCCCTCAAGCTGAGAATATCGTAGCTATCTAAATTTAAGCTATAGCGCTTAAATTTAAAAGGGCATGCCTTATAGGGCGTGCCCTTTTTTTGTTTTAAACATATGCACTTAAAGGGACTTGAAACCCAGCTCAAGATAACGTTTCAACGATGAAATACTAAGCGTCCACATTGCGGATACATATGTCGATAGCGTTACATCCTATTGACGCTACCTTAATTACTATAGCTTTAAACTAAGCTTTACCATCTCATCACCTTCTCCTAAGGCTGGCACCGCGCAGCACAATAAAACCTCGTCTTCATCTACTGTCGCAGGGTGTTCGGTTTGATAGGCCACTTTGCCTGAGATAAGGGTGGTTTTGCAGGCACCACATTGGCCACTTCGACAACCGAATTCAGGGCTAAAACCATGCGCTTCTGCAAAATCGAGTAAATTGCCATCTTCTTTGCTCCAGGCTTGCTCAACATTGGCATCGGTGAATTCAATAATGGCTTCATTTGCAGTGGGTTCAGGAGTGAATATTTGGGTGGCTTGGTCGGCATCACGTTTTAATGACGCTGGGCCAAACTCTTCAGCATAAATTCTGCCATCATTAATACCTAGGTGTCGTAGCAAATCATAACTTGCTTGCATGAAGCCGCTTGGTCCACAGAGGTAAAATTCATAATCATCTAGCGGAAGTATGGCCTGTAATAGTTCTGCCGATATATGGCCTGTATGGTGATAGTCAACGCCGGGCTGGAGATTTTTATCTATTTCACTCAATGACCAAAATGCCCTGATCTGACCTGATGACGTTTGCGACAGTGTATTAAATTCTTCGAAAAATGCTCTTTGTTGATGATCTCGTGCTGCGCCTATAAAGGTCACTGCCCGAGCAGATCGTGTGCGCACAGCTTCGTTTAACGTGTGTCGCGCCATAGATATCATGGGCGTGATACCGACTCCACCTGCCAGCAATACGGCCGGCTTTGCCTCAGTTGCATCAAAGGTGAAGTCACCACGTGGTGCTTTAGCGTAGAGGGTGTCGCCGACGTTTAAATGCGCATGAAGATAATTTGAAAACACCCCGTCAGCATGGTCAGGGTTGATGGCGGTTTCGCGTTTGACGCTGATGCGGTAATGCTCATCTGCCGGTGCTCCTGATAATGTGTAGTTTCGAATAAGCTCTTGAGCATTGTTTCCTTTGGCATTTACGGAGGCTTTCACGGTGAGAAATTGGCCAGGTATAAATTTGGGGGCCTGATGACCTTGGGCCTTCAGATAGAAAGATCTAATGACACTACTTTCATCAGTCACTTCAGTCACGGTATAGGGTAACCATTGATCCTTGTTAGCTTCTGCTTGTGCGAGCTTTTCGGCTTGATCCCAGGTTCCCGTTAGTAGGCTGTTGGGTGAGAATTCATTTAGTTTCCAGCGTAGGGGTAAACCATGATGTATCCAACGGCCGTGATCAATATGAAACTTCCATAAGCGCTCAGCGCCTTCAAAATGTTTTGTTTCCGGGCTATCCCATAGCAGCTCAACGGTACCGGTCAGAGTCAGGATATGACCTGTTTCAAAATCAATAAACAATAAGCCTGCCTTTGAATTCTCTTCAAAATTGCCAAAGGTGTTGAAGTGGTTATTACCTAAGTAGTCAGGAACGGTCAGCGTGGTGTCGTTATCAACTCGAATGAAACCAGCTTGGCCTCCCCGATGAGATACATCGGCGCCTTCGCTTGCTTGGTCTGATTCATCATTTAGATTTTTACCGACATAGCTGGCGACAAAAAAAGTATCACTCTTTGCGATAAGCTCTTTGGCCTGAATATCAAATACCTTAATGTCCTTCACTTCCGGTTTGGGTAGTGTACTAGGCTCAAGTATTTCCAATTCTCGTGTTTGGATATACTGCGGGCAATTACCAAAGGCTTGATCAATTTCTAAGTGAATAGCTGTGTCAGAATGGTTTGTCACATGAGCCGCTAATCGATTACGACGCCGTGTCGGCAGTTCTATTCCGAGTAAACCTAAGCGTAGGTCTTGCTGTAATGACTCCGCTAATGGGTCGCCAATAACTGGCTGAGTATTGATGGTTAAGGTTTCTGGTTTATCGGAGTGTATAAACCCTGGCTTGTTAAATAAGATCGACGCCCAGGGCCAGCCGTCGTTGTCGGCATGGGCAACAAAAATAAAAGGCAGTTGATTATAAAACTTACGATGCTGCTCTGGCATAAAGTCACGAATCACACGACTACCAAAACGCTCCATTTTTTCCCTCACCCCTAAACGGCTCTGTATTGCTTGTTCGCCCCTATGAAAAGGTGAAGAGGGCAAGTTAGTTTTTGTTGGTGTCGTGTGATTTTTCATTTCAGATCTCCGGTGAATCAATAATCTCTAAGCGTTCTAGTTAGAAAGCCTAGAGATGTGGTGTTCATATAAACTGCTTATACCTGCCTTTTATATAAACAGTACTGATGCGGTCATCAATATTCCCGCGACGCCCGTAAACCAGGCAGTAGTTCTGACCCAAGGAATACCTAATACAAATATCGGTGCATGGATCAATCTAGCGATCAAAAATATCTGTGCGCCTAAAGCGCTTGTTTCATTGCTTAAACCTAGTAGATGAATAGAGATGGCGATAGGTGCAAAAATAACGATGCTTTCGATCAAGTTTCTAATGGCCCGATTAAGTCTGTCATGCCAACCATTCCATTGTGGTACATCGTGTTGATTACCCGCTGCTGTAGGTAAGCCTAGCACCAGCACGTTGCGAGTGCCTTGAATCAAGGTCAGTAATAATAGAAACGTGCCGATATAAGCCAAGATATAAATTTCAGTATTCATAGGTGTAACTCCAATGTTTTGCTGCCAAGCTAAGTGTGTATATATAGTCACTCTTAGCTTGGTTTACTTTTATGCTGTAAAAGTTCAAATTATTTTGTAACTAAGCCTTTAGTCCTACGGCACTTGATTTCATTGCCACGAATCCGGGTAAGTTTTCGAATCGTGCTAACCAATGTCTAATATTAGGATAAGATTCAAGTGATACATCACCTTCTGGAGCATGGGCGATGTAACTATAGTTGGCCACGTCTGCAATAGTGGGCTTGTTGGTCACTAACCAGTCACGCTTTGCTAAGTGCTCATCTAGTTGAGCCAGAATAGTGTGCGAAGCGGCAATGGCAGCTTCTTTATCTAACCCTGCGCCAAATACGTTAACGAGTCGCGCAACGGCCGGGCCATAAGCAATTTTTCCGGCGGCTACGGATAGAAAGCGTTGAACGTTTGCTACATCGACAGCGTTTTCGGGTAACCAAGTATTTTCCTTATCATAGCTACGCGCTAGATACATCAAAATTGCGTTGGAGTCAGATAAGGTAATCGTATCATCACCATTATTATCTTCTATGGCTGGCACCTGACCGAAGCTGTTTTTAGCCAAAAAATCAGGTTTCTTATGTGCGCCATTCGCTAGATCTACGTCGATAATGTTCGCATTCAAACCAAGTAGCGATAAGAATACTTCCACTCGATGTGAATGGCCTGAAAGTGGGTGGCGATAAAGCGTAATGTTTGACATGTTGTGAGCTCCTGGATGATCAATTTGTAATAAGTTGAATTTGTTTTTCAGGCCTTGTTTGCGCTGATGAAACAAGTATCCGTATTTATCTTGTGTTTATAAATAGGTTTATTATTGAATGATTGTCAATGAAGTGTTGATAGTGTGGGTGTCTTAGATGGCATGAAAGCAGTTGTTGTTGTTGTTGTTGTTGTTGTTGTTGTTGTTGTTGTTGTGCAAGTCGTAACAGTAGTAGCAATTGGCTCGCTTATGATGGCTAGTGAGTGCTTGGGTTTATCAAAAGCATTTGTGAACCAATATATTGGGAGCTTGAAAATAAGCTGGCAATTTTCGCTTATCCCATAAAAATTAAATTGTGATGTGTGCACGGTTTTAAATGTTCAAATCATTATTTCCTTCAATCTTTTATCATGAGTAAAAGTTAATCTGAATGTGTTCCGTCAGGGCAGCCATTAATTATCTTGATAAATGAATAATTGACCTTATTTGTTGTTTGATACGAGATGATTTTAAAGTTTTGAGTTGAAATGTGCTTAACCCAAAGCCAGAGCTCAGCTGACGAAGCAATTGTTGAAAAGTGCTATAAGTAAAATAATATAATTAAGCAGCAAAACAACGAATTAATAATCTCAATGTATTTGGAGCATCCGCTCTTTGAAATGGTGTTGGTTATGCCAATAGAAACCATTCAGCTGTATCGAGTTCACATGGATGACGCAGCTTAGTTGTGTCTGGTGAATGAGTTATTACGTTCATTACTGCAGGTTGAAAGGGCGAGATAAATGCTTGTACTTTTGGACTGTCGCAATTGAACTACCGTTACTTTGCTAAAACCAAGAATATAAAAATAAATACGGGTAATGCAATGAAGAAAACTAAATCCAAAAATCTTTTAGCCTGGGCGCTATTATGTGCCTCCTCTCTATTCGCTGCGCAAGCAAGCGCAGGCTGCTGGTGGTGGCAGAGCTGTGACGAATATGAAACAAACTATCCGATTGTGTTAGTGCACGGCGTATCGGGGTTTGATTCTATTTTCGGTATTGATTACTTCTACGGCGTTAGAAATGCGCTTGAAGACCGTGGTGCAGAGGTGTATACGCCTAACGTCACTGGGTGGGAAGATGCGTACGACCGAGGCGAACAGCTGGTTGAAGCATTGGAGGATTTACAAGCAGCTACTGGTGCACAGAAGTTTAACTTAATGGGTCATAGCTTGGGTGGACCAACAATTCGTTATGCGGCTGGTGTTAGACCAGATTTGGTCGCCTCTGTTACAACTATTAACGCAGTTAACTACGGCTCTGACTTTGCCGATGCAGCAACCGGTGTGATTGATGTAGATAGTAGCGTTGGCGAATTGGTTGAAGGTGCGCTTAATTTATTAGGCAATGTGATTGATGCTTTATCAGGAAATCCAGAATACGCACAGGATGCAATGGATGCCGTTTTGTTTATGACATCTGAAGGTGCAGATGAATTTAATGCGACTTTCTCGGACGGCATGCCTACCTCTACATGTGGTGAAGGCGCCTCTGTGGTAAATGGTGTACGTTACTACTCATGGGGTGGGGACATGGCGTTTACAAATATTTTTGATATTTCTGATGCATTCTTAACCTTTACAGGCGCATTCATTAGCGGTGGAAATGATGGTTTGGTTGAGCGTTGTGACCAGCACTGGGGTCAGGTTATTGGCACACGATACAATATGAACCACATGGATGCTGTGAACCATGTTTTTGGTATTCATCACTTATTCGAAACAGATCCTCTTACTTTATACAAGAATCAGGCAGTTAGACTTAAGTCTGCAGGCTTGTAGGTAAAACTTTCAAGAACTATTATATTGGTTTGGGGTGGCATACTCTCTGGGTATGCTGCCTATCAGTTAAACGCGACAACTATCAGTTAAACGCGACAACTATCAGTTTAATAAGACAACTATCAGTTTAATATGATAAGTACGGATTTAATAAGAAACCGTACTTCTTAGCCAGTTGCGGTAACTTGAGGTTATTTGATGAACGTTAAGACAATAATAAAAAATAAAAACCTATTGACACTT
>Ga0209290_1000979_pt1 | contig 16198 bp, 9 predicted proteins | sample EN1Hudsemesocosm_2_FD_184632 | JGI IMG/M metagenome (GOLD analysis project Ga0209290, IMG submission 184632) | Methane-oxidizing microbial communities from mesocosms in the Hudson Canyon - EN10B Hudson Canyon (SPAdes) (version 2) | ecosystem: Environmental > Aquatic > Marine > Cold seeps | place... | reverse complement strand
CTCACGGCCAGTGAGTTGGCTGTGGTATTGGATATTAAGCAGTCGGCCCTAAGCCACCACCTGAAAATCATGACCCAGGCGGCATGGCTTAATACGCGCCGGGAAGGTAACACCCTGTTTTACCGTCGCCACATCAACAGCCAGCTTAGTGTCGCCCAGGTCCAACAAAGCATTTTAAGCTGTCTGGATATGGATGAGTTGGATGAAGGGAGCAAGACCACCCTGAGTGCCATTCGTCATGCTCGCCAGCAAATTGGGGCCGCCTTCTTTGAAAGCCATGCCCACGAGCTGGATTCGGTTACCGATCGCATTGCCGGCTACAAGCACTACAGCGACGCCATACAAGAGGCCCTTAAACGCAGCCCGCAGCACCTGCACCAATCCGCGTTGGAAATTGGCCCAGGGGACGGCGGGTTTTTACCGTTTTTAAGCCAGACCTTTAATCAGGTATACGCGCTAGACATTGCCCAACCCATGCTGGAACTGGCCAAAGAGCAGGTGCAAGACCTTGGCAATATTGAATTCATTCACGGTGATATTAAAGCCGCTCTTAACGCGGGTATTCATGCCGACTTTGTGGCGCTTAACATGGTGTTGCATCACATCGCATCGCCGGCTGAATTTTTAGCGCAATGCTGGCAATTACTGAACGATAACGGCCAGCTGTTAATTACCGATTTATGTGCCCACCAGCAAGACTGGGTGCGCGAAACCTGCGGCGATTTTTGGATGGGCTTTGAGCCAGATGAATTATTGGGCTGGGCCCACGAATTAGGATTTGAAACCCAGGAACCTGTATTGGTCGGCCTTAAAAATGGCTTTCAAATTCAGATTCACGTTCTCAAAAAACAAATACTAACAAACAAACGTTAAAACAACCTCATGTGCATCAACCGCATGACTTTAAATTATTGCACTACTATAAAAGACTAAAGGAGCATACGAATGAGTGAATATTCAATTTTTACCTCTGAATCGGTTTCCGAAGGACACCCGGATAAGGTAGCCGACCAGATTTCTGATGCGGTTCTGGATGCCATCATCGCCCGCGACCCTTACGCCCGTGTGGCGGTAGAAACCTTGGTTAAAACCGGCATGGCTGTCGTGGCGGGTGAATTAACCACGTCCTGTTATGTGGACCTGGAAGACATTGTACGCGATGTGATTGTGGGCATAGGTTACAACAGTTCCGAAGTAGGTTTTGACGGCGCCACCTGTGCGGTACTAAACGGCATTGGTAAGCAGTCGCCAGACATCAACCAGGGTGTTGACCGTCAAAAGCCGGAAGACCAGGGTGCCGGCGACCAGGGCCTAATGTTTGGTTACGCCACCAACGAAACGCCTAACCTAATGCCTGCCCCGGTTTATTATTCTCATTTGTTAGTTGAGCGCCAGGCTGAATTGCGCAAAAACGGCACACTGCCATGGTTGCGCCCGGATGCTAAATCTCAGGTAACCATCAACTACGAAGGGGACAGCCCTAAGATTGATGCGGTAGTTTTGTCTACGCAGCACGACCCAAGCATTTCTTTAGAAGATTTACGTGACGCCGTTTTAGAAAATATCATCAAGCCAGTATTGCCAACCGAATGGCTACACGCCGACACGCTTTACCACATTAATCCAACAGGCAATTTTGTTATTGGCGGACCAGTAGGGGACGCTGGGCTAACTGGTCGTAAAATTATTGTAGACACATATGGCGGCATGGCTCGCCATGGTGGTGGTGCGTTCTCGGGCAAAGACCCCTCCAAAGTAGACCGTTCGGCAGCCTACATGGGCCGTTATGTTGCCAAGAACATCGTTGCCGCTGAATTGGCCGAACGCTGTGAAATACAGGTGTCTTACGCCATCGGCGTAGCCGAACCCACCTCTATTTCGGTGAACACTTTTGGCACTGGCAAGCTCACCGACATTGAATTGGCCAAGGTCATTCGTAGCGTGTTTGATTTGCGCCCTTACGCCATTCAAAATCAGCTAGAATTATTAAACCCCATGTATCAGATTACCGCGGCCTATGGTCACTTTGGTCGTGAGCCTTACGAGGCAACCTACAACTACGAAGAACGTGGAGAGCAGAAGAGCAAAACCTTCACCGCTTTCACCTGGGAAAAAACAGACAAGATCGATGCATTGATTAGTGCTGCCGGTTTATAATTTTTAAAATTAGCCTTAATTAAACAACGCAATATTTACGCTTAACAAGGAATAACACATGAGCTTTACCGATTACAAAGTAGCCGCACAAACCAGCGAAGCATTTGAACTGGATGCCGCCTGGGGCCGTAAAGAGATCGACATCGCCGAAGGCGAAATGCCTGCACTAATGGCCTTGCGTACTAAATATAAAGCCACTCAGCCTTTGGCCGGCGCACGCATTATGGGTTGTATTCATATGACCATTCAAACCGCCGTGTTGATTGAAACCCTGGTTGATCTGGGTGCCGAAGTGCGCTGGTCTTCTTGTAACATTTTCTCTACTCAAGATCACGCTGCTGCTGCTGTTGCCGCTGCCGGTGTACCGGTATTTGCCTGGAAAGGCGAAACCGAAGAAGAATTCTTGTGGTGCATCGAACAAACAATTTTGGCAGAAACGGGTTCCGACAAAGTTTGGAATGCCAACATCATTCTTGATGACGGCGGCGATCTAACTGAAATGGTTCACAACAAATACCCGCAGATGCTAAGCGCCATCAACGGTATTTCTGAAGAAACCACTACCGGTGTTCACCGTCTGTTAGAGATGATGGAAAAGGGCGAGCTTAAAGTTCCCGCCATCAATGTTAACGATGCGGTAACCAAGTCTAAAAACGACAACAAATACGGCTGTCGTCACTCTTTAAACGATGCCATTAAGCGTGGTACCGATCACCTGTTGGCCGGTAAAAAAGCCTTGGTAATTGGTTACGGTGATGTGGGCAAGGGTTCTGCACAATCCTTAAATCAGGAAGGCATGATTGTTAAAGTAAGTGAGATCGATCCAATCTGTGCCATGCAAGCTTGCATGGACGGTTTTGAAGTGGTTTCTCCTTACATCAATGGTGTTAACACGGGTACCCTTGAAGGCATCAACAAGGAATTGCTAGCCAAGACCGATTTGATCGTGACCACCACTGGTAATGCCGATGTATGTGATAAAAACATGCTGCAAGCCCTTAAGTCTCGTGCCGTAGTTTGTAACATTGGTCACTTTGATAACGAAATTGATACTGCCTTCATGCGTGAAAACTGGGAATGGCAAGAAATCAAACCTCAGGTTCATAAGATAGTACGTGATGGCGCAACTAACGATCACCTGATCCTTCTTTCTGAAGGCCGTTTGGTAAACCTGGGTAACGCTACTGGTCACCCAAGCCGTATCATGGATGGCTCATTTGCCAACCAAGTATTGGCTCAAATGTATTTGTGGGACGCTAAGTTCGCAGACCTTTCGGAAAGGGAAAAAGCGCAAAACATCTACGTTAAGGTTTTGCCTAAGAAACTGGACGAAGAAGTAGCGGCCGACATGGTTGCCGGTTTTGGCGGGGTATTAACTCAGTTAACTCAAGAGCAAGCCGATTACATCAGCGTGCCAGTTGAAGGCCCTTACAAGCCTGAAACTTACAAGTACTAAGCAGCTTTAAACACGGTCAAATACTACATCAAGTGTTTGACCGCTTTAAAAAATAAGCCCACCATAAGTGGGCTTACCTTTTATATTTTGACAGACGCAAACCCGGCTCGAGGCCCCTCCCATGGATAATTTCCGTTTAAGTTTTGAATTCTTCCCTACAAAAACAGAAGAAGGCACTAAAAAATTATTCAATACCCGGGATAAATTGGCCGAGCTAAACCCAGATTTCTTTTCGGTTACTTATGGTGCAGGCGGTTCTACCCGCGATAACACCATCGACATAGTAACCAGCATTAACAATTTAGGCATTGCTGGCGCACCGCACTTATCTTGTGTAGGTGAAAGCCGTGACAGCATTAAAGAATTATTAAACCACTATGCCAGCAATGACATTGATCGCATTGTGGCATTAAGAGGTGACCTGCCTTCCGGCATGGCCGCCAGTACCGGCGAACTTAAATACGCTAACGAATTAGTAGAACTGATTAAACAAGAGCACGGCGATCGATTCCATCTGGAAGTGGCCGCTTATCCTGAGATGCACCCCCAGGCAGACAACTTTGAACAAGATTTAGTAAACTTCAAACGCAAAATAGATGCCGGTGCCGACAGCGCCATCACTCAGTATTTTTTCAACATCGACAGCTACCTGTATTTTGTGGATCGCTGTCTCGATATGGGCATAGACACACCCATCTACCCTGGCATTATGCCCATCACTAACTACACTAAGCTGGCGCGTTTCTCGGATGCCTGCGGCACAGAAATCCCCCGCTGGATTCGTAAGCAATTAGAAGCCTATGGTGACGACAGTGAAAGCATTGAAAAATTTGGTGAAGAAGTGATTACCATGATGTGTGAAGACCTAGTAGAAAATGGTGTGCCAGGCCTGCACTTCTATACCTTGAATCAGGCCGATCCTTGCCTTAAAGTTTGGAACAACCTGAAGTTGTGGTAAACATTTAGTACCCACAATAAACACTAAAACGGGCTATGCCCGTTTTTTATTGCTTAGCTTTTAAGTATTAAAAATATGCGAATACCCAGAATTTATACCCCACAAGCACTCAGTGAAAACGCCACCATCCAACTGGATGAAGCGGCGGCCAATCACGTGGCCAGAGTATTACGCATGAAGGCCAAGCGAAAACTGATTGTTTTTAACGGTGAAGGTCAGCAACATTTTACCGCCGAAATTAGCAGTGTGGATCGCAAATCTGTATCTATTCAGGTGCTGGAAAAAATCTCCACTCAATTAGAGTCTCCGCTGCACATTCACTTGGGGCAAGCCATCTCCAAAGGGGACAGGTTTGAATTTGCTATTCAAAAAGCGGTGGAGCTGGGCGTTAATGAGATTACGCCACTGTGGACTAGCAACTGTGACGTAAAACTAAACAGTGAACGCTTGGAGAAAAAGATTCGTCAGTGGCGGCAGATTGCCATTGCGGCCTGCGAACAAAGTGGTAGGGATGTGGTACCCACCATACACCCACCCACCCAGCTTGAGTCCTGGTTGGCAACCGCACAGGGAAATGAAAAATGGGTGCTAGACCCACGGGGCTTGCCACAGGAAAGCGCTCAGAAAGTAAGCAGTGCCTGTATCCTGATAGGGCCAGAAGGCGGTCTAAGCGAGCAAGAAGTGACGCAGGCCTGTGAACACCAGTTTATAGCAAAACTAATCGGCCCAAGAATATTAAGAACAGAAACGGCGGCGTTAACCGCAGTTTGTTTAATGCAAAATTTGTGGGGAGATTTCTAGGCGTGGTTCAGGGATAGAGTGTGGAGTTTGCCCCCACTCATTTAAATTTATTGCCAGTTCTCATCAAGAATAGCACTTTCAATTACATCCAGATCGGGCACGATGGCGTGACCGGTTTCTAAGGTTACCGCCAATTTTTGCCCTTTAAGCAAACTGGTATTCATGTTCTCTTTTATGGCCGCTTCTTCTAACTTAATTAAGCTAGGAATACCTTGTACTACCAAGCCAAAAAATCGTAATGCCCCGCCGTCGCCATTGGGGGCATTCACCACAGCTATACGTAAGTCTTGGCCGGGCACACCTATTTTTTGTCCACAAAAGTTTTCATAAGACACCACTGGGATCATAGTTCCGCGCCACTCCATACGACCCAAAAGCCAATCGCTGGTATTTTGGCTGGGAACGGGAGCCTGGTAGGCAATCAGCTCGGCCACTGTTACGTTAGGCAGGATTAAACGACCACCTTGTACAGGTATTAATAAACAAGGCAGCACATCACTTTCGTTGTTTTCGCCAGTTAATTGCAGCATGTGTAACCCCTTTTCCTATTTATGCTCACTACGCTTGAGCATGTTGAATTTTGTTTTCTTGTTGTTGTATGTACGACACTAAGTGTTGGGCCAGTTCTCGTGGGGTGCCGGTGTAATTCACTGCGCCGGTTTCACGACTGGCATCAGGCATGGCAGCACTGGCACAACTGGCCGCGCTTTGCGCCCAAATTTCTAATGGCTGTTCTTTATTCTTTTTAGACAAAGATTGCAGCGCCACGGCGCCATCGTTACCCATGCCACTGAAAATAATGACCCCGGAATTTTGGTAGGCACGCTGTACGTTTAAAATTAATTGGTCCACGGAAGGACCGTAAGGCCCTGGCCATTCGTGACTGCAAATTCGTACTGAGCCTGCGATTATTTCCACCTCTTTATCGGCGGGCACAATCATCACCTCGCCATTGTGCAAGCTCATGCCATCGGTGGCCATCATGAGTTTGAAGTGTGAATGTCGCGCTAATACACGGGCCAGTACGGGTACCGATTGGGCATCTATGTGTTGCCCGTATATGAATGCGACAGGTAAACCCTCAGGTAAGGCATCAAGAAACTCTTTAACTGCCTCAGGGCCACCAAGGGAGCTTCCCAAGGTCCAAACGTACTTGGCTTTAGCACCACGATTAACTGGTACATTTTGCGGCAAGGTTAAACTGGGGGAAGCGGTAATATTTTTAGCAATTAGGTTTAGACTGGCGGCGTTTTTGACATGAATTAAATCAGTGCCCAACAACTGCTTAAGCTTGCCATAAAGGCGCTTTTCCCATTTTGGGTAATCACTGTGTTGCTTGCTGGGGGCGGCTTCAAAACCTAATAAAACCGGTTGTTCTATCTCGAAAAAGGCATCCAGCAAAGAGTCATCTTCTCGCAGGTCGACCAACCAGGCAGAAACCTGTTGGTCGAGACCTTTCTCTCTTATTAGTTCAGGACTGAGACAAACCACCTCACAACCAAAGTCTTCCATGGCGCTGCGTAGTCTGTGTTGTTGTAACGAGTCCTCTGCAACCACGGCTAACTTCATGATAGTGCCGTGTGTCACCGCCTCTTACCCATAATGTTATTGATTGAGCCGAGCAGTTTTTCTTCCTGGAAGGGTTTACCCATGTAGTCGGTGACACCGATGGCCATGGCCCGTTCTTTGTGTTTGTCACCGGTACGCGAAGTAATCATGATAATCGGCACCTCTTTAAGCTTGGAATCGTGACGCATTTGCGTGGCCACTTCAAAGCCGTCCATGCGGGGCATTTCGATATCCAGCAACATCACGTCTGGGCGGTATTCCTGCAAAATTTCCATGGCGTCTACACCGTCTTTAGCGGTACGCACTTCCATACCGTGACGCTCCAGTAGTCGGGTCGTTACCTTACGTACCGTTACCGAATCATCCACCACCAAAACGGAGGTTACGCTGTCTTCCAACAGGTTCTGTAAATGTGCTTCTTCTTCGTGCTCAAGAGCGATGTGCTGTTGATATTCAAGACTATGCACATGACGCATCATGTTGGGTAAATCAAGAATGACGACTACGCTACCATCTCCCAGGATAGTACCGCCAGATACACCCACCACCGCGCTAAACTGCGGACCCAAGGCTTTTACCACGATTTCTCGAGAGCCCATCAATGTATCCACTTGCACCGCTGCCGGTTGAGCACCACGCACTAATACCACTGGCATAGATTGATTGCCTTCCGGTAATCTTACCTGGCTGTCATCACGCAACAATTTGCCCAAGTACTCCAGCGGGTAGTCGCGCCCAGCATATTGATATACAGGGTTTTCTTGTTTATAGAGTTCCTGCAAGCTATCAGTGCTAATGCGCACGATACCTTCGATACTGTTCAATGGAATGGCAAACAACGCCTCCCCTACCTTAGTCATCAACGCGCGGTTAACCGATACCGTAAACGGTAGACGAATGACAAATTCAGACCCTCTGCCTTCCACCGAGTTGATAACAATGCTGCCACCCACCTGCTTAATTTCACTGTTTACCACATCCATGCCCACACCGCGGCCGGATATTTGAGTGACTTTTTGCGCGGTACTAAAGCCCGCCTGCAAGATGAATTGCAATAAATCCTGATCGTTAATTTTTTCCGATGGCAATAGCAGGCCACGTTCGATGGCTTTATTTCGCACCGCTGCCAAGTTAATTCCGGCGCCGTCATCGCTAAGCTTTAGAACTACGTCTCCGCCATCGCGGAATAGGCTCAATGAAACACTGCCCACTTCCGGCTTGCCTGCCATGCGTCTGTCTTCGGCGGTTTCCAGGCCGTGATCCACAGCATTTCTTAGCATGTGTTCCAGAGGTGAAATTAGGCGCTCTAACACGCTTCGGTCCATTTCACCTTCGGCGTTGTTTACCTGCAGTTCAACTTGTTTACCCAGTTCCTGACTCACCTGACGCACGATACGACGCAGTCGCGGTACCAAGCGACTAAACGGAACCATGCGGGTTTTCATGAGGCCTTCTTGCAGCTCGGTGTTTACACGGGACTGCTGTAGCAAAAGGGTTTCAGCATCACGGGTTTTATCCAGCAAGGTGCCTTTTAAATCCATTAGATCCGAAGCCGACTCCACCAGTGAACGAGACAGCTGCTGTAACTGGCTATAGCGGTCCATTTCCAATGGGTCAAAGTCTTCATAGTTAGGGCCGTGACGCTCTTGACGGAACAACACCTGCGCTTCGGTTTCTATATCCAAACGTCTTAGCTGATCTTTTAGTCGATCCAGCGTGGCGTCCATTTCTTCTAGAGTGAAAGCAAAATCGGTGACCTGATTTTCAAGGCGACCACGAGATATGGAGGTTTCACCGGCCAGGTTAACCAAGCCGTCGAGCAACTCGGCAGGCACCTTGATCATTTCTTGTGGCTGAACCCGGCGACTGGCTTCTTCTTGCAACGCTGCTTTTTGCGCGTCACTGTTAGTACGCAGTGGCACTACATTACTGGCGGCAGCAGATGTGTCAGGTTCGTTAGATTGTTCTTGTACAGGGCGATCAACCGCGGGGGTTGAATCAATATTCGCTTCCGTTAATGATCCAGGTTGTGCACCTTGTTTTAACCACAACACCACGCTGTCGATGCGATTGGCAATTAAGTCATACTGAGCATGTAGCGAAGTGAACAACGGCTCATCGGCACTTTGTTTGGTTACTAGGCGCGCCTGCAACTCACTTTCCATGTTATGAGCCAGGTCACCAATTTCTTTGAGTCCCGCAATAAAGGCCCCGCCTTTAAGTGTATGCAGTACCCTTTGAATCGCTTCATTGTGAACACTATTATCGGGTTCACTTTGCCATAATTGAATGCAGGCATCTAACTCGGCCATGAGTTCTTCGGCTTCATCCATGAAGATCTCAGCCACTTCAGCGTCGGCTTCTTCAGCCATGTCTGCCACGGCAATGGAGACGGGCTGATCCGCAGCGGGCTCAATAGCGCTGCTTTCCACCACGGGTTGAGCCATATTCACTTCAACATCAGGAAGGTCTAGCGACTCACCTGCAATAAATAGCTGTACCGCGGTAATGAGTTCAGGAGCCGACTTAGCACCCTTGCCCGCCACTAAACTGACCACCATATCTTCAAGGCGGTCATGACATAGCAATAACAGATCAAAGAGTTGATCAGTAACCGATAGACGTCCCAGGCTTAAGCCTTCGTACAGCTCTTCCAACTCGTGGGTAAGATCACCGATAGCATTAATCTCAGCCATGCGGGCACCACCTTTAAAGGTGTGCAGATCTCGTTGTAATTCGGCCACTTGTAATAAGTTATTTTTGTCTTTTTTCCATTCACTTAAAGAAGTGCTTATGGATTCGATAAGCTCCTGAGCTTCTTCTAGAAAGATTTCCAATAACTCGGGATCAATATCGCTTTGAACAACTTCTTCTTCAATATCAAACTCGGGTAGTTCCAGCTCTATTTCAGCCAGCGGTTCCATTTCTACCGCTTCAACATTCTGAGCAACACTTTCGTTAACAGATACCTGTCCGTACTCGGCCAACTGATCGATTAGGGAGTTATCCTGGACGATGGCCTGACTGGCAGCCACCATGTCCATCATGTTGAGCAAACCTTCAAGGCCATCTTTTATGACGTCAATGAAACCATCGTCGGCTGCAATATTTTGCTCAATGATCGCCTGGTAAGCCCCTTTAAGCGCTTCGCAAAGGGTAACAATAGGTAGTAAATCCGCCATTGCCGCCCCTTTTTCAAGGGTTTGAATCTCATCAATGATGGACTCTAATAAAGCGGTATCGTCAGGCTGCCCCTGCCAACGCTCAAGAATATTTTCAACATCCAGCAGTATGTCCATGCCTTCAGATAAAAATATAGTTAATACTTGCGGGTCAACGCTGTTGTTGCCGCTGGTCCCCAAGCGCTGGTGAAAATCGGTAATGAGCTGCTGGGAAAGTCGTTGTACGTCAGCCGTTAAGTCTTCACTGCCAGCAATTTTGGCAAAGGGGGTCGTACTTAACTGTTTAAAACCTTCATCGATAAGTTCTTTACCACGAATATAAAGATGAACAATTTCGGCAGACATTTCCACATGATAAGCACACAAATCTTTAGAGAAATTTTCAAGAGATGCAGCAATTTCGGCAATGGGTTCGATGTGTGCCATATGGGCACTGCCTTTCAGGGTGTGCAAGGCACGCTGTAAGGTGTCGCCTATGGGCGTGTTATAATCTTCCTGTTGAGCCGTTTCAATAAAGTCTTCTACAACTTTAATGTGTCCTTCAACTTCCGAACTAAATACCTCCAGCAGAGCAGATTCCAACAGATCATCTTTAGCGTCATCCAGCTCAGGTAAGTCCAGCACTACCTCTTGCTCGATTTGCTCTTCGTTTTGTTGCTCAGCTTGATGTTCGGTTGACTGCCAAGGACCCACAGGGTTGCCCTTGGCGATGTTTTCCGCGTATTCCTGAATAGAGAGGATATCCACATCACAGGCACGACGCTGTTCAAATGCAGTAATCAAGGCAGGTATTTGCTCAACCATAAAATCGACGATGTCGACAAATGACGGGCTCATATCGATACTGTTATCCAGTAGTCGATTGAACATATTCTCAATGGCCCATGCGGTTTCACCAATCTCTTGGGCGCCCACCATGCGGCCACTGCCTTTTAAGGTATGGAAAGCACGACGGGTATTAGCAAGCGCCTCGTCATCTTGATTATTGGACTTAAAGACAGGCCAAAACTCTTCGATGGTTTCCAGTACTTCTTGTGCTTCTTCTAAAAATATTTCGATGATTTCATCGTCGATTAAATCATCGTCGTCATCTAAATCTTCAGTCACGACAGGAGCAGTGATTTGAGGCTCCGATGGAAGCTCCAATTCTAATGGGCTTTCGTCCATGGCCTCGACAATTGCCTCGGCCAGCACCTCATCTTCCACTTCTATTTCAGGCAGCTCACTTAGCCCTTCAAGGGTGTCGCTAAGTTGCGCATTTAACTGCTGAGCAGATGCTTGTTCCTGGCTCACGGCTGGAACATCGTCATGGTCCGGATAGTGTTCGTCATCGAGGGCAGTGGTTACTATGTCCACTTCTATCAGGTCATCCTCTAATACTTCGTCTGCCAGGATGCCATCTTTTTCTGCCACATCTCCTGCTGGCATGAAGGGTAAAATTGCTGTTCTTGCTTTACTAAGAACACCTTGATGATCGTCGGCGTTAGTCTCTTCCAGACGTTCTATAAAATACTCAATACCACTTAACGCTTCTGCTAGTGCATCCAGCAATACATCTTTGGGACGTTCCTGGCGGTGAACATGATTCTGTAAAATATTAGAGCAAATACGCGATATATCGGCCGCTTCAATTTGCGGCACCATGATCAATGTGCCACGTAAATTCATCATTAATTCGGCCGCTTCACCTAATAAAGACAATTCGCCTTTTTTGGTGACGTATTCCACCACTAAATCTTTTACTTGCTCGATCAGTTGTTTGGATTCGCGCAGAACTACATGCTGAGCTTCACCCAACTGTAAATTGGCGGGGGACTGGACCTGGCCACCACCAAATTTATCACTTAAGCCCAGCAGAGATGCCTCAACGTAAAGCAGGCCACCGGCTATATCCATAAGCTGAGTGTTGTTGGCGCTGTTATTATCCAGCACAAAGCGATTTAGAATTTCATATTGATCTTGAATCACTTTACGCGGAGTGCCTAAACCCAGCATGCCCATAGTGTCGCTGATTTGCTTAAAACCAGGTAACAACAGAGCTAATTTTTCAGGCTGAGCCACCTTATCTTGAACCAATACATCCAACTGATCCTTAAGGGAGGTGATCTCTTCTATTAGTGCGCTGGCAACCGAGCCCATAGTGGCTTTATCAGGCCCTTCCAATGCCTTGCGGTCTTGATCTACATCCGAGCTGGAAGGCAAAGCATCATAAAGATTAAATTCATTTTTAATGATACTAACCAAAGGGGTTTCTTGGTCGCATTTGGCTACATAAAAAAGTAAATTCTTTAACAAATCCACCGGTACCTGGTCCAATGCCGCAGCACCGTGGGTAACAAAAGATTTTAATTCAACATCAAGCTGTTTCAACAGCTCTTTGATCGCACTGTTGACAGTTATACCCTTACTGCCAATACCTTCCAGCACAGCGGCGGCCACCGACCATAAAGATTGCGCAGCGGAGCCATCTAGTAGCTTGGCTAATCGACTGGTTACCTTTTGCAGGTATTCAGCATTGCGATCAAGGTCCTTGCCTTTAAGGATACCCAGTAGCGCAACTTGATACATTTGGCGCAGCTTGCGCACCAAATCTATGACTTGTTTATCAGAAAAACGACTTATATGGGCGGCGTCTAGGGGTTCCGACGCTTTAATACTAGGTTGGAATAATGAGGTTTCGGACAGCAAGCTTTCGCCGCGTGCGCCTCGTAAATCATTAAGCACTGGTAGCAATACCACGGGTAAATCGCGGCGCCCCAGTTTTATATGATCGAGGTAATTGGGTAGTTGCAAGATAGCTTGCATTAGGACTTCGCGGGCCTCGGCGGCATGGCTCACCTGGTCGTCCAGCATGGCCTGAACGACGGCTTCCATTTCTTCTGCCAACATGGCGGCGCCGTAAAATTCCACCATCTGCAAGGTGCCACGCACCTGATGCAAATAAGTCAGGCAGAATTTCATGCGCGCAGTATCGTCCGGGGACTCAGCAAAAGCCTCCAGTTCGTACTGAGCCTGTTTTAAGACTTCTTCAATTTCGCCTTTGACCCAGTCAAGGGCCACGTAATCATGGCGATCGGCCATATTGGCTCCGCATCCTAGTTATTCTTATGACCCGCACGCTTTATGAACGCCGTTACCTGATGACCTTTAACCTGCTCGAGTTGCGGATGGTGCCAATCCACCATTTCACCCATGCCAATTAAAAGTAATCCACCAGGAGATAATCTTTCCACTAGATGGTCCAATATCTCTTGTCGACGCCAGCGGCGAAAATAAATTAACACGTTTTGACAATAGATGACGTGACGTTGGGTTTTTGCCACTTTGTCTAATTGCAAAACATTTACCTGCGCAAAGCAGGTTTTATATTTAATTCCAGCCACCAACTCGGCTTGATCCGAGTCGGTTTTGGTAAAATAATTATCAATATAGTGCTCACTAAGGTTTGTTAATCGACGCTGCGAATACAAACCAAGGCGAGCCTTATTCAGGACCGGTACACTGATATCAGTACCGGTTACCATATAATCATCTACTTTATTGAATGGTCTCAATACTTCCTGTGAAAGCATGGCCAAACTATATACTTCTTCACCACTCGAACACCCTACACTCCAGATATCCAAAGGATTTTTTTTATTAAACTGCTCTTGTCGTTCACTTATAAACTTGGCGACGTATTTAAATGCCGCCGCATCTCGAAAGAAACGCGTCTCTTGTACCGTTAACCGATCCACCAGTTTCAACCATTCAATCTTGCCCAAGGGCGAATTGATAATATGGTCGTAAAAGGCTTGGTAATTATCAAAATCCAGCTCGCGCATGCGCTGCATTAAACTGGACTGCAAATATGATTTTCGCTGTTCGGTAACAAAAATTCCGGTGCGGTTTTCCAGCAACTCTCGCCATAACAAGAATTGCTGTTCGCTCATATCCGGCAGGGCTTTTAACGACCACCCTGCTGCCGACACTGCATTCACCTAACTAGACGTTAGATTCAGGCAGCTTGAAGCCGGCTACGGATTCACGCAACTTGGTGGCCATTTCGGCCAGGTTACCGATGGACTTGGCGGTTGCCGTCGTACCAGCAGATGTTTGTGAGGTAATCTCTTGGATTACGTTCATCGTATTTGAGATGTGACCAGCAGACGATGCCTGCTGGCGGGCTGCGTTGGAGATGTTTTGAATCAAATCTGCCAAGCTTTTGGATACTATTTCAATCTCTTCAAGTGCCACACCCGCATCTTGTGCGAGTCGAGCACCACGTACCACTTCCGCGGTGGTATGTTCCATTGAGATTACCGCTTCGTTGGTATCGTTCTGGATGGTTTTAACCAGTGCTTCAATCTGCTTGGTTGCCGCCGCTGAACGTTCAGCTAGACGCTGTACCTCATCCGCAACTACCGCGAAGCCTCGACCTGCGTCACCGGCCATGGAGGCCTGGATTGCAGCGTTAAGAGATAGAATGTTAGTTTGATCGGCAATGTCGTTGATCAAGGAGATGATGTCCCCGATTTCCTGAGAAGATTCACCCAGACGTTTGATACGTTTTGAGGTTTCCTGAATCTGCTCACGAATGTTATCCATGCCGTTGATGGTGGCCTGTACCACTTCGGCACCTTTGTTGGCGATGGTTACCGACCGTTCTGCTACCGAGGTTGATTCAGATGCGTTAGACGATACTTGGTCGATGGACACCGCCATCTCGTTGATCGCCGCTGACGCGCCTGCAATTTCTTGTGCTTGGTGTTCCGCCGCGTCTGCAAGGTGCATCGCAGTAGACTGGGTTTCTTGTGCTGCCGATGCAACCTGTACAGCTGTCTCGTTAATGGCAGTTACCAGCGCTCTCATTTGGTCGATCGCGAAGTTGATGGAGTCGGCGATGGCACCAGTAAAGTCTTCCGTTACCGTTGCCTGCGTGGTTAAGTCACCATCCGCAAGGTCGGCTAATTCATCTAGTAATCGCAAGATCGCCATTTGGTTGGCTTCGTTTTTGGTTTCTTCTTCTTTAAGAGTAACCTGAGTATCTTGATACGTGGTGTAACCTACGCCGCCCAACATGGCCAAGGCGATAATCGCTAATAAATAACCACCAGACTGCAACAGCGTCCAGGAATCGGCACGTTCTTCGTGACGATTTTCTAGGGCGGAGGTTTGAGATAGCATGGCTTGAGAAGAGTTAAATATATTGTTGGCTGACTCACGTACCTGGAACAGCTCAGGGGAGGTTTCAAGAATTTCATCTACCGAGCCGGCTACGAATTCAAATAGTTCGGAGATTTCTGCCAAGGAATCGATGGCTTCTTCATCTACTACCGGCTGAATGTGCATGGCCACGTTACCTTCGATCATGCCGTTCAGTACACGTCCAAACAAGTTAGCATCTCGACCAAAACTGTCTGCTGCCATTACCGCATCATCACCACCGGACAATACTTTGTTAACCGAACGTACAATACGTTCTGCTAACCACGACTGACGCTGGGCCACCGCCACCTGTTCGGCTGGGGCATCGTTATCCAGTAAAATTTCTACAACTTCGTCGTATTCTACTTGTAACTGAGGAATGGTTTCGGAAAGGGTCGCGGCTACTTCGTGCAAGGACAATACAGTGTCGCGAGTTTCAATAATTCTGTCGGCTGAGCTACTGGCTTCCAACCACATTTTCTGAAGTTGTTCGATGCCCTCAACTGGGCTAGCTGGTAAACCTGTTTCTGGGTCACCGTTCATGATGTAACCCCAACGAACTTCAAAGTTCTTACGAGCAACACCTAACAATTTAAAGGCCTCTTCTTTACCGGCCGCCGCTTCTACCGCGTTTTTCGCGATCTGCTGGGACAGCACTCGTAATTCAGAGGAGTGGGAAATGTATTCTTTATCCTGGTCGGACTTGTACTGTACAAATACAGTTATTGCCAGGAAGGTCAAAATAAAAACTACGAAAGCGGCGATAAAACCTATTCGTGCAGTGTTATTTGATAATGTCGAACGGATTGCACCGCCTGCACTCGCTTTCATGTATACACTCTCCGCAACCGTAACTATCTATAATTATTCTAATTTGCTTGAATCTGT